>Ga0114933_10000012_pt1 | contig 260708 bp, 212 predicted proteins | sample 4SBtaG_FD_89691 | JGI IMG/M metagenome (GOLD analysis project Ga0114933, IMG submission 89691) | Deep subsurface microbial communities from Kolumbo volcano to uncover new lineages of life (NeLLi) - 4SBTROV12_W25 metaG | ecosystem: Environmental > Aquatic > Marine > Volcanic | place: Kolumbo...
CCAATTGCCTGCAGAGGAGGCTACTTTAGTCACCACTTCAGGAATATCTCGATATTGACCAAGAGCTACACTCACACATAATACTATTATAACAATACGCTTCATCGGACCACCGCGAATTTACCAATATGATTATTCACAACTTTTCCAGCGCTATCCATCTGTTCAACATAGAAAATATAAAGCCCGGGAGCAATTTCTTGATTATTGATAGTTCTCAAATCCCAAACAACATTCCCGCTATTTTCATTTTCATGGTAAATGGTTGTCACATATTCACCCGTAACAGTAAAAATCTTTATCTGACATTTTGCGGGCAAATTAGTGAATCGAATCTGTTTTAAAAATTCAGTTTCATTAAACTCAGAATGCACAATATAGGGATTGGGAACGACCCTAACTTTATCAAGATTCTCTTGGGCAACTACACCCGGATATACTTTAATAAAGTTTGGATCTAACTCCGTTGTTCCTTTCGAATTTTCAATACTAGCATACCCATCAGGATCAGCCCAATTATCCGGGTTGGAATAATTCGTATCAACAACGGCAACATAGCCAGATTCTGTTTCAATATAATTGGTTCGTGTTGGCGGTTCGACACCCATATCATAGGCGGTTACAGAATAAGTGTATTCCATTCCATCCACCACATGATTATCTACATACATATATTTAAATGTATCCGTACCCACAATTTTCCAATCCGCTTCATTGAGTCGAATCGATTCAAAACCAGAATCTGTTCCAAGATTGAACCATGGGAAAAATGGATCCTGCCCTTTGATTGAATGCCCCCGATTTCGCCCATCATTACATTCATCATTCACATAAATACAATGAACGGAATCTTCATAAGCACTTAAATCATACTGCTCCATTGGGCGCCATCCAACAAAAATACCATCTGTATCAAAAATCATATCATCCGGATCACCCCAAGATTTTCCACCATCGTCACTTTTGTAGATGCGATATCCTTCAAAATCGGAATAACCTGTAACAACATCTTGAGCATTTTCAGCCACATCATTCCAATAAATACGAACTTCTCCGTGATCGGATTCTGAATAGGTAGTGGGCCTGTTTGGCGGCGTAAACCCTTGATAGCGGGAATTATACATCACCTGCGCAAATCGGGCATTATTAATTAAATCTTCTTTAGATTGCCCAAAAATAATACAAAATGAAAATGGCACTTCTCGCCCTACGGGTAAATCAAAAGGACCGCAACTCATTATAAATACACCATCTAATCCATCTTCACCTTCTTCAAAGGCATCTTCTTCCATCAATCCTTCTAATGAATCAAAATGCGGATTCAATTCTGTACTTAAATCTGTGTCTGGATTGGGTGTATGGAAAAACCATGTTTTTTCATTCGGGGTAAGATTAACCGTATCCCCTGTCATAAGTTTTAATAAAATTTCTTCTTTATTTCGAGCTTGCGGACGACCCTTATCTCCCGCACAACAATTGGTATTACTTTCTCGACTTACAACGCCTGGACGATTATACCAATCAAACCAATGCCAATCGGTCATTTTCAATGGTTCACCCGGAAAAATATCCCAAGAGCCATCCTGGTCTAAATCCACTTTTTCAGTTGCACGTGGTGTATCCAATAATTGAGTCGCCACAACACCAAATTCATTCCCAGGTGATTCTTCACCCGAACCAATAGCATAACCCGGAGCACCGCTTAAACCATCAAAGTCACCAATCATCGCCATACTCACTCTTAATTTTTGGCCATTAATTTCGGTGCACCCTTCCGGTTGAGTCGCACAATCATAGAATTCCATAAAATCATCATCATTCGTATGAAGAGCCGGATTATATCCGTTAATGTCACCAACAAGAACATCTGCATCCATATAAAAGCCTAATGATAAATCTTGATAATTAAATCCTTTTCCTCGATTCAATTTTGTCCCATCGGGCATAATGAGACCTTCTCCTGTTTTTTGAAAGCCATTTTCATCTAAAACAGGATACCCGTTTTCGTCCGTAGCAGCCCAATCACCACTTTCATTTCGAACTTTCACTGTAACAAACATAATATCTTCCGCATAAGACACACCATACGAATGCGCTTCTGCCATCACTTTTAATCCAAGTGGATATCCCGTTTGTTCATAATCATTGTTCGTATTTACGATATTTCCACGATGGGCCCATCGATCGTCAAATTCCATATAAACATCCATATCAGAAACAAATCTGCCTGGGACTTCTTCCCAACAATCAGGATCCAATCGCGACCCTTCGCATCCGGGTAAATTCACATTATAATCTTGCGCCCACCAACCCGGCCAATAAGGTTCGTATTGGTTTGTTTCTTCAACAAAACGTAATGGCCATGTTTGTGAAAAGGCACTATGAGCGAGGACAGGAAATGTATCATCCGGATCAGTAAAGGGTGTATCACCAAAAATAGTCCCAGCATCCACTTCCGTATTATGTGTATTGACACGAGCTTTTGTCGATGCTTGCCAATCGGTATTTATAGACGGATTCCATCGCGTAAACCAGGATTCAGCTACCGTTGCGCCATAATAATAGCGATTGTCGTCTTGAGTCCATTCTTCTTTATCTACACCATAATCATATAAATCAAAATCATCGGTTCGCTCTTTTAAACGAGGGCGTAATGCCCAAGGAAAAATGAGCCCAACTCTTGCCGATGTTGAATTCGGGTCTGTTTCTCCAATAAGAGATATATTCAATTTTCCATTTATATCATCTGTAAACCATTGATATCCGCCATTGATGGATTCAATATTATTTTTCCTAGATACGCTGTCGGGCTCCCAACGGCCAAAGTCATTTTCCGCATCAAATAAGACACCGACATAATTGGTATCCCCATCTACAGTGAACCAATCTAAATAAGCTTCTCTTGATTCCCATATTTGGTATAAAATGGCTCCATCAGCATCCACGATAGATTCAACGGTTTGCCAAGAGAATTTAGACGAATATTCATGTCCTCGCACACCCGCCAAAAATGCCACAGAAGGTAAGTAGGTATAATCACCCCACATGCCAGCTGGATGCTCATCCCAATTGATGAAATTGCCATAATTTGTTAAAGCATTTTTGGTTTTACCTTGCAACAAATATCCTATAGCTCGATCAGACATTGGGTTGGTGGGAAATGGATTGTCCCCAATACGTGCTCGAGGGGTTGTTCCTATGTGGGTTGAATTTAGTGTCCGAGTTGCCTTTCGTGGCTCTGACCCTAATAAAGATGCATTCCAAAGAACAATCGCTAATAATGGGAATAAAATATGTTTAAAATGTTTCATGATTTAATTGAAATCGATTCGAATAAAAAAGTTCATTTCCCGTGGGCTAGAATAATTCCATGGACGGTCATAATACGCAGAGGATAAGCTTTGATCTTCTCCGGGAAGACCCACATTTTTTGTATAATATTCGCCAGGATCGTCCGGCTTTCCTGTCAAGGGGTAAACGTCTAGCGGATTCCGGATATCAAACATATTATAAATGTTCAGACCGAGAGCAATTCCTTGATTGGCTACAGAAATATATTTGGAAAAAGATAAATTTGCATTCTTATAAGCAGGAGCTCTTTTTGAATTTGGATTTCGCCCATCTTCTTTTGGATCACGCCCGGCAAATATCCAAGGCGTATAAGGATATCCAGATTGGTAAAAAGCTGTTAAGCCTGCATTAATTTTAAAGGGCAATGTGGTATAGAGTGCGAAAGTTAAATCATGTGTTCTATCATAGCCCATCAAGAATTCCTGAGAAGGCGCATCCACATATACTCCACTGATAGATTCCCATGCATATTCACTGTTTCCTTTGGCTGCAGATAATGTATATTGAAGCGTGGAATGAAATCTTTTCCCACGTTGCTCTAATGTAAAATCAATTCCTTTTGCACTTCCATAATCACCATTACTAATGACTTTATAGGTATAAACGCCACTTCGTTCCGTAGTAAAACGAGACCATTGGTCCATATCTTTTACCCATAACAATAATCCAAATGCCCATGTTTTACTTACTTGAATGTTAAATCCAGCTGAATATTCTTGTGTTTTTTCAGCATTCATTGTCCCATTACCTAATGCGCCATCTGATTCTTCAAATAATTCTTCCGGGTCTTCCATGCGGTTGGTATTTAAATAAATATTTTGATAGACAGGTGTTTGGTAATACAAACCATAATTAAATGTAAACATAGCCTTATCGGTAATAACATGACTAATACCAATTCTTGGACTGATTTTGTAAAACCAATTGGAATCTTTTAATAAAACTTTTTGGTGAGATAATCCAGCCTGATCCGACGCTTCTTCCCCTTTGTCCCAAGAACCATTTTCGTTTAAATCAGAATAAAACCAAGGACGACCGGCTGAATATTCGTCTAAAGTGTCAGCCCAAATTTGAGTGTTATAGTTTACCATATCTACTCTAACGCCATAATTTATTACCATCCAAGGTACTTCATATGTATTTTGAACATAGGCAGAAAATTCTTCTGGTTCACGAAAATCATCCCACTCCCCATTTTTATTGGCGTCTTGAAATGCTTCTCCTTCATCCCAACGACCATTACCTTCACCAATATCTGGGCCATCATACTCTTCATCAATGGGAAGCAATCCGTCTGGACCTGTGTCTTGCCAGTATTCTGCAAATGTTTGAATAAAGGCCGCTTGCCCCAACCAAGGATTCTTCACTTCATAAAAGTTTAATTGATGATATTTATAATCAAAACCAGTTCTCAATTTCCAATTATCTGAAATTTGAGATGTAATATCTAAACGAATTTCGTCCGTAATGGCATGTGATGTGGCAAAAAAGTTATCATGCCCCCCAAACGCTCTAAACTCAGTCCAATCAAATCCTTCATACGTAGGTGCAAAATAATATGGATCATCGGGTGCACCTGAATAACGACGCATAAATAGCCCCATATTTCCAGGTACATTTTGGTATTGCAAATCAACATGATCAAAATCGTAAAAATCTTCATAGGATTCATACATTTCAGGTGCCAGCCAATAATCGCCATCTCGATAAGTCAATTCTTCTGTCAGTTCCGGCCCATCCCATAATCCATTGCCATTCGCATCATGCCGAGATGCGTCAAATTCATCAATACCAACATCAAAAACACCATTCCCGTTAACATCTGTAAAATCTTCAGCTGTTTCCCAATTCCATAATCCTGGAGTCGCTCCATAATGCCAACCACTTCTTTCATCTACCATGGTGTATCGTATCGTATCTCCATCTTCACCAATAGAGTAAGGAATGACGTTTGGATTATCTGGATCAGAAATTTGTTTATATCCGGCAGGATGTCTCCATTCGAACCAATTTGGGAATCCATCTTCATCATTATCTCTCCAACGCACACCTTGGAACTGATCTTGAATAAATCGTGAAGCTCTTACAGAATAAAAAGTACGACTAGATAAAGATTGGTTTACCTCAAAATTATATCTGTATGTATCTCGGAAAAGTTCATTTCGGCCATCATCCCAATATAAATATCGCGGATTAAAAGACATACGTTGATTGGATACTTGCCAATAAGCCATATGGAAACGAAGTTTATTCGAAAATTTATAAGTGAGTTTCCCAAAAATATCCCAGGTTTTTTCATATCCAAATCCACGAAAACCCGCTACATCATCCCACGGATTAACCAAATTATTCATATTAATGGCTAATGTATCCAAATTAGAATCTTTGTCTAATCCTAAATAAGCTTTATCATCAAATTCATAAACACTATAATTGGCTTCATTTGTATATTGGCCAGAAGCCCAAAAGGATAGTTTTGGTAAAAATGGAACAGGTCCACCTACGCCGAAATTATAATCGTCATAACCACGCAATTCATCATAATTTTGATTGGGGGATGTTTTTCCAGCTAAATCATTCAAGAGCGCACCCACTAAACTTGTTTCATATCGCCAATGATATTCCATTTGTTTTCCGCCGCTATTTGTATGCCAATTAGAAACGGCTGATTGGGCATCACCATATTCTGCATTAAATCCACCCGGCTGCCAATCAAATTCTTTTACTGCAAATAAATTGAGCCTTGTTCCACTCCCAATGCCACCAAATATCGGATTTCGTAAATACATGCCATCCATCATATAGGATACTTCGCCACTTCGACCACCGCGGACGTGAATCTCTTCCAATCCACGCTCTTCATGATCCGGAACACCTTTCGTCCGACTTTCAACCTTAACGACACCTGATTGTAAAGTATATAAATCAGATAAGTTTCTGATGGGTAAAGATTGAATCGCTTCTTTACCAACTGTAACTTTTTTAGATGTTGCCCCTTTTTCCACCATAGGGCGTTCGCCTAGCACTTCTACTTCTTCCCCTTCAATCGATTCAACAGGAAGTTTGAAATTAAGCCACACAGTTTGGTCCATTAGCATTCGAACATTTTTCATCGTTTGCTTTTGATAACCAACCATTTGAACAACAACATCATAGGTTCCCACCGGGATATTCAGAATAATATAATTTCCTTCAACATCCGCTGCAGCACCTAATCCAACAGCGGGTAAATAAATATTTGCGCCCGGTAAACCCGTTCCATCCATGTCAACGATTTTTCCACGAATAGTCCCATCGGTTCCACCAAATAAAATGGACATAAAAGTGAGGGCTAATATATATTTTTGGGTGAATTTCACTATTCGTTCCCTAATTCAATGGTTTGAATTCCAGCAGGTTGTGCCGGTAAAAACGGATCATAATTAAATTCAGAAACGGATTCAAAATCTTCTAATTCAAGTATTTCTGTTGGCTGAGTTAATTGTCTAAATAATCCATTGGATTGCGTTTGATTAAAAGAACTTAGTTCAATGCGACTTAAACCAATCCAAGAATGCCCATTAGAGTCTGGTGGGGCTGGATTGAATTCCGGGAAATAAGGATTTTCTGTCCACCGGACGAAAACTTCTTCTTTGACAATCCCCTGATTTTTGGCAAGATACGAAATAACTTTTTGTCCATATTCCACCCCAGAACCCAACATTGTTGAAGTCATTTCACTCGTAATTCTAAAACAATCAAAATAAGTCGTATCCAAACCAGGACAGTCTGATATTTCAAACGCGCCAATATCACCAAGGTAGGATGAATCTCTCACGCAATAAACAGAATCATTTTGGACCCAGCCTTTTGATCTTTGCCCAGCCGCGACTGTTATTCCACTGGAATAAGAGTCAACTCTATAAGATTTTTCCACATTATAAATAGCAATTTCTGTTGTATCAGAATACGACATTTCAACCAGTTCGCCGTCTCTTAATTGTCCATTATATGTGTAAAATAGAATATCTTCTTCTAACTCAGATTTAAACCAAAAGCCTCGATTGATCTGTCCTGCTGCAAAATAAAATCCTGGCGGCAAGAAATAACCTGGGTAAATCAATTGAATAATATCGCCATCTTCTCGATATAAATGATATCGATAACCGCGGATTTCATCCCCAGTGCCAGCATCTTCTCTTGTCCATTCAGATTTTGCCACATAATAATCTTGTGGATTGACTCCATTTGGAATATGTGCGACAATTTGTCTCGTATATAGAGTAACCAATGAATCAATATCATTTACTTGAGTCTGTTTAACATCTGTAAATGAAACTTCTTCGATTAAGTCTGTATATAATTGACCATGTCGATTCGTAATATCATCTCCAAGGTTTAAGTTAATTCTAACTTCAGGCGCTTCGAAATCTGTCCAATCCACTATAAGGTTGTTTGGAACTTCATCGATGATGTATAATCCTTTAATTGTATCACTATCCACGATGGACCATCTAAATTCTTCTGCATCATCATATAGACCATTTCCGCGATCTTCGTATGTGTCCCCATCATCAAAAAAACCATCGCCATCCGCATCAAACGTAAGTAATTCTGCTTCATCCCACTCGCTATTACAATTTCGATCTTCATACGGTTCACTTAAGGTGTAAATGCCATCACCATTCACATCATAGTATGCTTCTTCTGGATCCCATAGACTATTTCCACGATCATCAAACTCAAGAACTATATCAGCAAAATCACCATCATTATTATAATCCGCAATGTCTATATCTGATCCAGCATCATATTGTCCATTATTATTCACATCTTCAAATTCAAAAACAACATCCTTCATATCGCCATCATTATTATAGTCGAACATTCCTGTTTCAGCATCATCCCATTGATTATTGTCATTGCAATCGGTATTGACTCTAAAGAATAAAGAATCAGAACTGATTTGTTTTTTTGTAAACATAAAGGCCGTGGTAAAGAATAGGGGTGTTTCATTGAAAAATGCATAACTTGTATCTCTCCATTCAGAAGAGTCCACAAACATAATACCTGTTTCGATCAACGGTGTATCTAACACAGCATAATAGGCTGAAACATCCACGGTGTCTTGAAAGTATATCGTTGTGTCAGAATAAATCCAAATTGAATTGTTTTGCTTATATCTTTGAAAGCTGGGTTCGGCGTCAAAATCCCACTCAATCGATTCGATATTTTTAAATTGGGCGGATGTTAATTCCACAGAATCTGACCGAATCATTTGGGTTGAGAGTGAATCAATCGGGAAGCGTGTTAAAAATTGTGTAGAGTCGGGTGTAATTTCGACTAAATAATCTGGAAATGATTTGAGCGTTAATTTTGGTGGTTCTTCTAAGGCTAGAGTCAAATATTTATCATAAGAATAACTGATAATGAGTTGATTGTAATAGTAAAATTCTACATCTAAATCATTTTCAAAATTATAAAAATATTCTGAAACCGGTCCTGTCGCTCCTGAGCCAATAGATGCATTCGATGTTGTATTCGCAAGCCCTCCGGAAAGCGTGTCCGTTTCTTCCAGTTTTTCACAACCCCAAATATTGATTAAAAGGAGAGCAACGATAAATTGAAATATGGTTTTTTTATTCAAAATCAATGGTTTCATTATAGACTGAGTCGCGGAAGTTAACTTTTGATAGAAACAATTTCTAAAATTATTTGATTGAATTTGAAATGATCCATTTTGTCGCTTTGAGTGACAATTTTTCCAAGCTAATATCCTCATTATGAAAAAAACGATTCTTACACATTTCCTACTTACATGTTTTGCTGTCAATTTATACGGCACATCAGCCTCACCGAGTCCTATTGAATTATCCCAACCGGATGGGTCTACATTTGTTGGCCATATTCGTGGCAATCCTCGGCAATCCTGGTATGAAGCAAATGGATGGTCTATAGTTAAAAATGGAAATAACTGGTGGGTATATGCGAATGGTATTAATGACACAAAACTGCTACCATCAGAGGCAATTGTTGGACGTGATGAGTCCCCTGAGACAAATCCGAATTTAAATCACATAACGACACAGCTTATTCCAAATGCCATTGCATTTGAAGATAATAGTCCTGTACCATCATTAACCCATACTCGCTCTGATACTTTTTTCGTTCCCTGCGTCTTAATTGATTTTTCAAATTACGCTCAAACCTATTCTCAAGAAGAACTTGAACAGATTTGGAATATGGAAGGATACACTTACCCCGGAGAAGATAACACAGGTAGTTTCAGAGATTTTTATCAAGAAATATCGTATCAGCAATTTTTACCTATTTCAACCCTAGGTGATTGGTTTACATCATCTCATTCTCACGATTATTTCGCCAATAGTAATCCAAATGGCTATACGCATTTAAAAGAGCTCATACGTCAAGCGGTGGATGAAATGGAAGCGAATGGCTTTGATTGGTCTAAGTTTGACAATGATGGTGATGGATATGTCGATGCGTTAAATGTAATTCATGCAGGTCCAGGTGCCGAAGAAGGTGATGAAACAAATATTTGGTCCCATAAATGGAGTTTGGGCAGTTATGCGGTCCAATATGATGGTGTAACAATTAGTTCATATACCGTAAATCCTGAAATTCAAGGTGGAATCATTGTTGCCATTGGGGTTCTTTGCCACGAATTCGGTCATGCATTAGGATTACCTGATTTATACGATACAGATTACACATCTTCCGGATCTGGAAAATTAGCGTTAATGGGAAGTGGCTCTTGGGGAACAAGTGGAAATTCCCCATACTATCCTTCCGCGATGAATGCTTGGTGCAAAACTGAATTAGGCTGGACAAACGTTTATCCCTTAAACCAAAACTTAGATGGCATGGCCCTTCAACAATCTTATTCGAGCAATCTGGTTTATAAAGTAGATCATCCAACGGATAATTCTGAATATTGGTTAATTGAGAATAGGCAAAAAGTAGGAACGGATACCTTGATGCCCTCCCCCGGATTTGCTATTTGGCATATCGACGAAGAAATGACAGCCACCGGGTGGGCTCCCAATAATAATGAGCCCCATTATGGGGTTGCATTAGAACAAGCTGATGGTCTGTTTGAACTTGAAAATGGCGGTTCTAGTGACGGAGGCGATACCTTTCCAGGAACAACCAATAATAGAGAATTTAGCCACACATCCGTTCCATCTTCACATAGTTATTATGGCTATCCGTCTATGATTCGAATCGACGCTATTTCTGATCCAGCGGAAACGATGACTTTTGATATCGAATTTAATGAAATTATTACAGCAACAGCTTATCCGATTTCTGGCTCAGGATACGCTTTTAGCGAAGGCACAATGCAGATTGGCTTTGAGAATGACATGGATCTTCAATCTATTTCTTTTTCTTTGAACTTTTCTCCTGCTCCTTTGGAAATAACAGGCGTACAAATATTGGATCGTTTATCCGTTGATTCGATTGCCGTGGATGGGTTCGATTTGACATTATATAACCCTGTTTTAACGGCCGGATCTGGGCCCATTTTAGAATTATCTCTTTTCGCTAATACGGGTGCCTTTTTTGAATGCGATGTTACGTTAGAAAATGTGCTGGCTACTCGTCATAGCGACGGCGCTGAAATTGGTATGATTTTTAATCAATCAGCTACATATACAATCTATTCTCAAGATCAAATTTATTCTATTAATGATGGAACAGGAATCGCTGGCGGAACAGCAAGTTATGATGTTGCATTAAATAATAGCGTTCCGATTAGAATGCTTGTATTTACACTCATAGACACTCCTGATCTATTAATCCCAGCCGATGAGCCTTTTACTGATTTGAATGGGAATGGAATGTGGGATCAAGGAGAAGCATTTGATGATTGGAATAATAATGGATCGTGGAGTCCGGCGATTGAAACAACACTGCGAACGGAACATTGGGATATTAGTTATAATTATGTTGAATCCGGCATTCAGGTATTGGGGAATTCTTGGGAATATCCAATCGAAATTGGGGATGGACCCATTTTCAAAATGAATAATCAAGTGGATGCCAGCGCGAATGCTGGACAAGTGATTAATCTGGAATTATCGGGTGAATTAATGATGGATTATTTAGGCAATACAAATATGTCTTATGTGGATGCGACAGGCATAATCACCATTACGCAAACATCTGGCACAGGAGTCGATGGCCTTCCCGATTCATTTAAAATTTTTGATGCATTTCCAAATCCATTTAATCCAAAAACAACCATTTCTTTTACTCTTCCTCGATCCTCTGTAGTGGATATATCGATTTTTAATTTATTGGGGCAAAAAGTGCTCACGGATAAAAGTCATCGAAGTGAAGGAATGAACGCCTTCACTTGGAGCGGGCAATCATCGTATGGAAACTTACTTGGAAGTGGAACCTATTTTATTCATATAAAAACTGAAAATAATTATCATATATCTAAAGTAATTCTATTGAAATAATGGATCTATTCTTAACGAAGTACAAAATAGGATTTTTTATCATTTTGGTAACTTCGATGGGATGCAACCCCTTTGTTGATGAATATGATTCGGGAATCGGGCCATGCGTTCATAACTATAAAGAGCCAATCTTAACAATTGCATCTATTGCAGATCAGCTGAGTGGCGCTCAAATTGATTCCGTTTTCATTTCTTCAATTACAACGAACGGATTTGACCAAGATTTTAAAACAATTGAAAAAATGGCTAATATTTCAATGACACAAGATTCATCGTTAAAGTGCATTACTCCCTTTGCACTTGGTTTCGAAGCAGGTGATTATCATATCACGATAAGCGCGATCGGATATAGCGATTCATTATTTTCAATACATGCCGAGTATGAAACATTTGAAGGTGGTTGCCCATCTTTTAGTGACGACGGGACTCATATTGAATTAACTTTAATGCCGCTCTAGAAGCACATTATACTTAAGTATATACTTTATATATTATATTCTATCTTTTGTTATTATTATAGTTTATAAATTTTGATTTATCTACTGAAAATCATCATTATGCAGACTTACGCTTATGATGATAAATGGGGTCATCTCCATTCGTAACCATTTCTTTTGTAATAACAACCTTTTCAACCGTTTCCATTTCAGGAATATGAAACATGAGATCTAATAATATTTCTTCCATAACAGAACGTAAAGCACGTGCTCCAGCTTTACGAATAAGGGCTTTTTTAACGATTGCTTTTAATGCGCTATTTCGAAATTCAAGGGTAATGCCCTCTAATTGAAATAATTTTTTATATTGCTTCACAAGAGCATTCTTTGGATTTAATAAAATGCTTAACATTTCTTTTTCATTCAACGTATCTAAAGAAGTGACAATAGGAAGCCTCCCAACCAATTCCGGAATTAATCCAAAAGAGATTAAATCTTCGGGACGAATATCATTTGAATGGATCACTTTCTGCAGTGATTTACTTTCCTGCAAGTCGCGATTAAACCCTAACTCTCCTTTTCCTGATCTTCTTTCAATAATTTCATCCAATCCTGAAAAAGATCCCCCGCAAATAAATAAAATATTGGATGTATCTATTTGGGTTAGTGCTTGTTCAGGATGCTTTCGCCCTCCTTTGGGCGGAACTGAACTAATCGTTCCTTCCAAAATTTTCAATAAAGCTTGTTGAACACCTTCTCCCGAGACATCTCGTGTAATGGATGCATTCGAACCACGTCGCCCAATTTTGTCAATTTCATCAATATAAATGATGCCTTTTTCGGCTAAAGCTACATTGTAATCGGCCACCTGAAGTAATCGGACTAATATATTTTCAACATCTTCTCCGACATAACCAGCTTCGGTTAATGTCGTGGCATCCGCAATGGCAAAAGGAACGGATAATATACGAGCCAATGTTTGAGCCAATAATGTTTTCCCAGTCCCGGTAGGCCCAATCATTAAAATATTGCTTTTATCAATTTCAATATCATTGGAATAAGCATGATGAATAATGCGTTTATAATGATTATAAACAGCCACAGAAATGGCTTTTTTGGCTTGACCCTGCCCAACGATATAAGAATCAAGGAATTCCTTTATTTTGAGCGGTCTTTGAAGCGTTATCTTATATTCTGACTCTCGATTGTCTTGCTCGGGTTCAGTTGAGAAGTCATGGATGGGTTGTTCAGGATTAAAAGACACGATTATTTTCGAGTTTTTAACAGGGTATCAATAATACCGTATTTTTTAGCTTCAGGTGCATTCATGAAAAAATTTCGATCAGAATCACTTTCTATCTTCTTCAGCGCTTGGCCAGTATTTTTGGCTAATATTTTATTCAATTGGGCTTTAATACGCATAATTTCATCTGCTTGAATTTTAATATCCGTTGCTTGACCTTCTGCACCCCCTAAAGGTTGATGAATCATAATGCGCGAATTGGGGAGAGCTGATCGCTTTCCTTTTGCTCCACCTGCTAACAGAAAAGCACCCATACTCGCTGCCTGTCCCATACAAATGGTAGCTACATCTGGTTTAATGTAATTCATGGTATCATAAATGCCCATCCCTGAAGAAATGATTCCACCGGGAGAATTGATGTATAGATAAATATCTTTTTCAGCATCTTCTGCTTCTAAAAATAATAATTGGGCAATAATGAGAGATGACACATTATCATCAATGGGCGTTCCAAGAAAAACGATTCGTTCTTTCAATAAACGGGAATAAATGTCAAATGCCCGCTCTGAACGGCCCGTTTGCTCAACAACCATTGGAACAAGTTGATTAAGAAGATGATCCATATTCATATTATGATGCTCCTGTTTCCCCACGAAGGGTATTCGTTTGTACTTCTACTTCTTTAACTTTAGCCAATTGCTTCAGGACTTCCAAGATTTTCTTTTCCATAATATCATCTTCTAAATGGCGAAGATTGCTTGGCTTTTTATAGAATTTCCGAATTTCCTTATCACTCGCAGGTGTTCGTTCTACAAGGCGATCAACTTCAGCTGAAGTTTCCTCCGGTGTCACCGAAAGCTCTTCTTGGCGCATAAGGGCTTTTCGAACTAAATACCATTTCAAATTTCGCTCGGCTAAGGATCGATAAGTTTCTTTCACTTGCGCTTCATCAAGCGGTTCACCTTGATTTTGTTTTTTAACATCTTCCACAAGATTCTTCAAATAAGATTCTACCATACTTGGTGGATAAACTGGATTGGTTTTTTCAATAAACGCATCTGTAATATCTCTTTCGAAAACTTCCGCAGATTTTTGAGAAAAATTTTCGTCAATTTTTTCTTTTATATTTTGACGAAATGCTTCTTCCGTATCACTATCAGGGTCAACTAATTTGATAAAATCCATATTGACTTCAGGAAGCACTTCCCTTTCCACATTTGTGACCGTTACATCATAGTCGCCTAATTGACCTTCTTTATTTTCGGGAATAGTTAATCGCGCTGTTTCACCAGCTTTTAATCCTATGAGTTTATCTTTTTGATCATCCGTAAAAGAACCGTGCCCCACTTTTAAATATTGGTTTTCAAATTTCTTTCCAATAATGGCAATACCATTTTCATCTAATTTTTGAAGATCACAAATAATGAAATCTCCTTCAATAGCCCCTTCTTCCACTGTTTCAATTCGCGCTTTTGATTTTTGGAGTTGCACAATGGCATCTTCTAAATCTTGATCATCAGATATATAAGTTGTTTTTTGAACTTTTAGCATTTTTTTCTTTATTTTAGGTAGGACAACTTCTGGTTCAATCTCAAAAGTAGCTAAAAATGAAAAGTGAGCTTCAAAGTGAAAATGGACATCTTTGATTTCTGCTTGATTTACGGGCATTAAATTTTCTTGTTGTAACGCCATTGCATAATATTTTTGAAAGTTATCTTCCATGAAATCAGCTTCAATATTGGGCTGATATTGTTTCATTAATTTATCTTTTGGCACTTTCCCTGGTCGAAATCCGGGTATTTTTACTTTTTTTCCAAAAGCTTTGACAGATGCGTTAAAATCTGTTTCCAGCTCATCCCAGGGTATATCTATATTTAATTCTCGGGTGTATTCGTTGACTTCTTTTACTGTAATATTCACTTCTTCTCCACGTAGTTAATATTTTGATGATTCTAATCACAATCATCGATTCGAAAATAGCTGGGGAATTTATGCTAAAAAAAAGAATATGGATAAAGGTTTAGATCAATTCTCTGGTTCTGTTCCATATAAATAATATTCCGTAAAATGGGAATCATTTTCTTCTACAATCACAGAATCACCTTCAAGGCAAATTCGATACGTGTCCAAGAATTGTCCATTGTTAAACGATAGTGTATAATCCGGGTTTTCTAGATCCACGGAAATCCAAACTATAGCCGGGCCAATTGCTGTTAAGCAAACATCAGGCGCATAGATATCTAAAATCTGAATATCCATAAATTGTATTTCTTTTTCAATCTCGGTCACAATGCTAAAATTAGAGCACCTAAACGTCTCTACTGTTTCTAACCGTAACATCCCATTCTAATCCATTTTGCTGTGTCGCGAGTGTATCATTTGTTAAGGTAAAATAAAGATCCCCTGTGTAATTATAGTCATATATTGACTCTTCATTACACGATATCAGTAAGAGAATCGAATAAATAATGATTGCTTTTTGTTTGTTCATTACACTATTCCTTTATTTTACCAAAATCATTCCCTATCTTAATACTTTAGTTTCCATTTTTCAAATAATATCCAATGTCAATTCCCCATATTGGGTAAACGAAGGACAAGGATTTAAGCCACTCAATTGTCGTTACATTATAATTTTCTAGGTCAGTGGGCTTTTTTAACCACGCATAATGCATATAATCAAATGAGCTCACAAGAATCATGACAATACTATACTTAATAATATTGGTTTTTGTACTTGGACTCATATCCTACTTCATTATTTTAATTTTTCAATAACCACAACTTTGCGGAAGTTGAAAGGTTTGTTTCTTTCGACCTGAAACCAATTCTTTTGATAATCTGTCTAATAACTTTCGCAAAGGTCATTTCATTAATACCAATTTTTGTGTTTGAGTAAAATCGCCTGAAATCAACTTCACAAAATAAATCCCACTTGGCTGATTTCCAGCATTCCATTGCAATTCATGCGTTCCCGGCTCTATGATTTCATTTACTAATGTTTCTACAACACGCCCGGTAATATCGTATATTTGTAGAGACACGGCATGCCACGTCTCTACTGAAAACCGGATCGTGGTTGTTGGATTAAATGGATTAGGGTAAGCAGGGTATAATTTAATTGTGGATGGCAAAACTGCAGGTTCTGGTTCAGTTGATACATGTGTTGCTTGAAGAATCCAATCGACGGAAGGCGACCCTTCATAATAATCGTGTCTTTTAACTAATCCAACATCTTCCGCAAACCAAAATGAATATCCATCTCCATAGGGAAAGGATAATAAAAAATGAAAACAATTTTCGAAAGTTCCAACTTCGGTAATAACTGTATCCGTTTTACTTTGTAGGCTCATTGATGTCTGGTAAATGGACACTGAATCCAGATCAGTTAATAATGTAACATTCCAGTATTGATTCACGGCTGCGTCAAATTTAAAAATCGGATAGTTAAGTTCTCCGGTTCCATTGATTTCCACCGAATCGTAATAAGGTCCGAACCACCCCCAAATCTGACCGTCCTCCCATCGAAAATGTGTCGGTAGAAATGAAAAACTAAAACCTGTATCAAACGTATTGAAAATAGAAAATAAATTTCCTGATGAATCCGAATCAGTACCAGTGATAGCTTGTGTATGGATATACAAATCATAATCATATTCAATTTGATAAACCCATTCATTTCCAACATCCAGCGGGAAGTACCCATCTCCATCACGCACATTGATTATCGTTGTATCTGGTTCACCATAATTCACCACCAATCCTATTATTTCATGATCGCCAATATCGAGTAATTCATGATAGGTGAATGCCCAAGCGTAGGTTGACAATGATTCTATTGTCAATTGAGTTGGAACCAGATAGCACCCAATATTTGGTTGACCATCAATAAAAACATCATATTGACATGCATCTGGCCAATTCAGTGTAATGGGTTCTGCAGTTGGATTATAGGCAGAAACAGTTATTTCAATATTTTCACCTACGATGTAATTGGTTTTATCCGTGGAAACGGAGACTTCGATTTGCGCCATACAAAAAGAAAATGAGATTAAAAGAAAAATTAAGCGAAAAGGTCGTTTTTTCATGTCAGACTCCTTATCTTCGATCAAACTCTTTACAAAGGTATAAAAGATTAATTAATAAACCTTACCATTAATACGACCCTCATCTCCAATTTACTCATAATTCGGTTTTTGAAGATAAAATTAATAAAGTTTTATAGTTATAAACCTAACAATAGTCTCATTCCCTTCTATACACCATAATTTCCAATTTCCATGCCACCTTGATACATAAGTAAATATCCAAGCATTTGAATCACATGGAATAAATCATTATGGTTAAAATGTTTATGAATTGAAAATCCGCTCGCTTGAATTCCTGCTCCGCCTAAACTAACCAATATACCCACAGCAACAGCAAATGAACCGGTTGAATTCATAACAATAAAATGGTAAAACATACCTGTCATAATAAAAATCATTAATGGTAAATAATACACTATTACAATTATAAATCGATCATCACGTAGCAGCCAAAGTGTATAGACGACCCATGAAATAATTAATATCCATCGAGCCCAATCATACAAAAAGGGTGGTAAGAAAAATATGGATGCACCAATAGAAAATAACCACCCGGAACCCCCAACTAAAAAAACAGTTGCTTTCCAAACGATCTGAGCCATTCTGGTTGCAAGATTTGGTCCAAACCCATGGCTAATGGCTCCAAGTATTGCTCCAAAGCCACTTACGACAAACCCCAATCCCCAATAAAAATGAAAATCAAAATGGTATTCACTATATACATATAATAAACTGATACCAAAGCCAAATCCCAAAAGGGCTAAAATAAGGTCAGTTATAGTTGTGGTGGGTTCGTGGATATTTTTAAATTGCATGAAAGTGTCTTATCATTCTCCTAAAATAATTGGGTTCATGACCCAATTAACCAGCATAAGAATATCCACAACATTAAGGATACCGTCATTATTCACATCGGCAACTGATTCAGAACAAATGCCTTGAGATTCGTCAAACATAATTAAATCAGCTAATAAAAGAATATCCATTACATCAAATGTGGATGAATGATTCATATCACCCAATAACCATTCGTCACACACATCTGTGGGAAGAGCTAAGAAATCATAATAACCGCCAATGGGTAATTTTTCAACTTTGCCTGCACTATCTGCCACTTGAATAAAATATTCGATGTTTGTTTCTGCCACTTGCGCCGGTATATGCCCAAATCGATAATTGGGTAATTCAGGAATATCCATTCCAAACATTTGAGCACTGGACCAAGCATCATTTCCATTCGTTCGCCAGAATATTTTTGTCGAATCTTCTAAAAGCCCCGAATCACTCAATGCATCAATGTCCGCTTCAATGAGATACCCTTCATCTTCTGCTTCCGTGGAATCATTCATGGGATTATGAAATATTTGAATCAACTCCAAATCTGGAATGCCTTTTATTCGGCAATGAAGTGCATCGGTCGATTCCCACGATCCTGTAAAAGGGATTATTTCATAACCGGGCATCGCTTCTTCATAGGCTAAAAGTGCTTCATCATCCCACTGATTATTCACGACTGGAACAAGTACTTTTTCATTTAAAATAAGTGAATTTGTATAAGGCTGATTATTGGGTGTCCAAACACGAGCAATTTCCCAGGGTTCACCCCAAGCGTTTACGGTATTTTCAAAATAAATAACAGCCGCTTCGATTTCATCAAATTGAGCATGAGATTGGGGTACTTCTCGGATCATAACTTTTGCCGGAGATAAATATTTCGCCCATGTATCAATATGGTCAATATATGTGTCAGTAGGATCTTCCAATAAATGATAATTCGAAATGCCAAAATACGATTGGAAAAGGGCTTCAACTTCCATTTGGCTTAAATCCGGATTTTCTTCAATAACCAATAAAGTGGATGCAGAAATTCCGAATCCATCCGTCATATAATTTCCGCCTGCATGTACAATATCGGATGCAAAATACGGTACGCCCAATAGTTCAGACATTTTTGTAGGGGCTGCATTATCATTTGGACGTGGACGATTATAGGTAAAATCGACTACACTCACATTCTGGTTACCATCCACAACCCACCACGGGCCATAATCACGCGTCCAATAACTATCTGTATTGCCTAATACAAATTCCACATGTTCCATATTTACATTGGCATTATTCATACTATTGTATGCAGATGTTTGCAAACCAGAAGATACGAGACAATACACAATAACATCTTCTGCCATTTCACGAATGAGTTCTGTGGAAATGCCAAATGGATAGCGAATCACGACACCCGACATTCGCTCATATTCTGCTATATTTCGAACAGGAAAAGGCGGCGGATCGGTGCTTCGTCCCATGCGACCTATTTCATGAATTCGAGTTCGTTCTTCGACGGTTAAGCCGATAGGAAGTTCATCCTTGGGTAGATTCGTACCCCAAAGAGCGGTTAAAATAAAAATAAAGGCAACGATGTATCTCATATACTCATTTAAACGTCTAATGAATCCCATTTCCCTACATGCTTAGATTTAATCATGAAAATGCCACTCAAATCCTACAGTCATTTGTCGACCCAATGCAGGGTAATTTTCATCAAAACTGTATTGATAGGATGAATTTCCAGGATTAAAAGCCGCTAAAAGATTCTTCATGGAATATCGAATGGTAAATGTAGAAACAATGGCTTCAATATCTACATTAAGGATCCAAATGTTCGATAAAGATTCGGTCGAAATATTTTGCTTCATTTCGCTTGAGACATAGTCAAATTGCAATTCATTTGAACGATTTAACCATCCATTCGCTGATATTGTAAAATTAAAATCCATCGTATTTGAAAATAGCCATCGTCTCCCAGAAATGGCTCCATACACTTTTTGTCCCACGCCATCTGTTAAAATATTAACCGTATCCACGCCTGTAAGCGAACCCTGGATTTTCCAATCTTTCCACAGGTTTATGTCGGTGCGAATCTCATAATAATTAAATCCTAAAATGGGAAATGGGTCATCAGACGATGGCATATACGGAGTTTCATTGATATAATTTTGGCGCACCCATCGATCAGATGCATTATTCCCCACTTGAAGCGAAAGGAACCCCTGATTGTGAGAATAGTGAATATTGATTGATTTCTTTTTCCATGTTTCTAGCATATTGCTTGGGTACGGCCAAAAAGTAATGTGTCGAGGTTGAAAATCTTTTGAAAATTTTCCACTTATATAAACGGGTCCCATTTGTTGCTCATACGTCGCGTTATAAATCGTTTTTGACTCATCATAAGGCGATTGGATAACTCCTGTTTTTAGGTGAAATCCTTTATAAGATATGCCATCGTAAATCGTTAGCCATTCTTGATGTGTTGTTGACGAATCCATGAAAGAGCGACTATCATGGGATATGCCAATATAGTGTTGGATTCCCCATTTGGAATTTCGAGTCATTTGTCCCTTTAATTGACTTCGATTTAAAAAGTGGTCTCCATCAAAATCCGATTGACTGTGATTTACATTTCGTTTATTTTGGAATTGATTGAGGGATAATTCTACAGATGTTCTTTCTCCCGTTTTCATGTATTTCACTCCACTCGATACAATACGGGATGTCATTTCTCCTGTGGAACTTGTATCTGGAATGCCGTTACTGGTAATAAAATGTCCTAACCCAGCCCAAATCTGCTGATCGTTTTGCTCAGACTGATATTGGATTCCATAGGATTGTTGAATCGGTGCATTGGATCCATCCATGAGTGCATACTGGTTTGCCTGCCCGCCAAAGGATTGCTTATAAGCATTAAAATTTATAACTCGACCTTCACCAATCGTTTTTAATCCAACCGTTAATTCATCTTGAAGAAAATCGCCTTGTTCATAATTAAACCAAGAATCCACGATGGAAGTATCAGGAATGGAATCAAATTTTGTTGCAACTCTACCCTTATGAATCCATCGTCCATACTTCGCAGGATAATGAGCAAATGTTCCATCAAATAATAAGGGACCTGATTCCCAATCTTGATTCCACATGGCTATCCCTTGCTTTGATTCAATTCCATAATGATTCACCCAATCGAGTGGAATTATTTCAATATCTTTTGCTACGATTGAAGATATCGATAGTACAAGTGTTACTTTATGTATTATACTGTATATATTATTATTACGTTTTATATATGATTGTTTCATGAATTTATTTTTAAATATTTCGGCACAACAATGGAAAATATAATAACGTTAGATATTTGATGGATAAAGGTAAATAAAATTCCAGAAATGGCGTATCCGACCGTTTGTTTAAATCCATATCCAACCGAAATGGGATAAGCAATAGTGGTTGAAATATCATACAATAAGGCACATCCCAAACCACATAAACCTGCAAGAATCGCCTGAAACCGGTGATGATGATTGGCATTAAAAAGGGGTTTTAAAAGGCCGCCAACCAAGCCAATGATTAGCATAGATAAAACTTGTCCAATAAGTAAAGGTGGAAAAATTAACCCCGAACCGATTGGGTTCATGGCAGAAAAAATAAACATAGAACTGCCACCGACAATCATACCGGTCTTAATTCCGAGTGTTAATCCCGAAATAAAAACAATGACCGTTATAAATTCGATATTTGGGACGAATAAGAATGCATACCCCAATCCAATAGCTAAAGCAGAAAAGATTGCCGCTTTTACCAGATTATTTAGTTCCATCCGATTCCTTTAAAATGGGAATACGAAAATAATTATGCCTAGATGTGAATTTACCTTCATCTTGATCTTCTGTAATCGCTATATCCATCAAATTAATAGATGCATCTAAATTGTCTATCATATGTAACAATAATGCTTCTCTAAATTTAGGCTTTTTAGGACTTTGCCATTCGTAACGCCCTTGATGAGATAAAACCATATGTTCAATCTTTAAGGCTAAATCTTCCGGAAATTTTTTAATCGTTTGAATTTCATCATGCACCATTTGACGACCGATTGAAATATGCCCAATGAGTTTCCCTTCATCCGTATAATCCGCTTCATATTCTGAATTAATTTCTCGAATTTTCCCAATATCATGAAGGAAAACACCCGCAAGCAATAAGTCTCGATCCATTTTATAATGGCTGGATAATCTTTTAGCGATTCGTGCCATTGATAAGGTATGCTCCATAAACCCAGATCGATAGTTGTGATGCATTTTTACAGAAGCGGGATGGATTAATATTTTTTTCTTATTCTGGCGATAGATTTTGGAAACCAGTTGTTGAAGGTGCGGATTTTTCATCCCTTTAATAATTTGGGTGATTTCTTCCCACATTTTAACCGGGTTACGTCTAGATGATGGAACAATCTTGGCTGGGTCAAATCCATATCGCCCATAAGATTTTACCGTAGCCGTTTTAATTTTTTGAACAACCAGCTGTGGACGTTCCATAAAGGTTTCAACTTTCCCCGATGCGACAACAGCATCCCCTGCAAAAAATAGATCATTGAGCTCGGAAACTTTGTCCCATATTTTTCCATTAATTTGCCCTGTTTGATCCCTCAATGTAACATCGAGATATAAATCACCGGAACGGGTATGGCGTAGATGTTTTGCTGTGCAAAGGAAAAAGCCTTGCACTTTTGCACCTTCTTTAAATTTCTTGATCGAAGTAACAGGTTTCATCGGGGTTGATATTCCGCCTAAAACAGGGCAAGAGTCAAGGAATGAGAACAATTGTTGTGATTCATTATTTTTCCTTATTTTCTCTCATGCCATACGAAATAATTCATGTTTCTTACCATCGACCCGCTGATACACGTATTCTTAAACCTTGCTTAACAGAATGGTTTCGAAATCCTAAAGATTTAAATTTTACTTCCCCAAAAACAAAATACCCGTTTTCATTTAATCACTGGGTTCAGGCACATTACCAAAACGATTCTATCGAAACACTCGTACTTAGATCAGAAGGTTGGATTGTGGGACATATAAGTGTTCTTCCTTTTCCTGAAAAAAAGTTAGGACATATATTTCATTTATTTATAGATCCATCTCATCGAAAAAAAGGGAACGGGAAAAAACTCCTAGTTGCCTCTGAAGATTTTATTCAAAAAAAAGGATTTACGAAAGCACGATTAAATGTTTCAGCTAAAAATGTGAGTGCCATTCGTTTATACCAGTCCGCAGGCTATTCTCAACATGGAAATACACATTCTGGACATTTCGTTTTTGAAAAGGAATTGCATTAGGCAAATATTGGTATGCTATTACGGTGGGGAATGTTAATCTTCATTTAAATTTTCTTTCATTATTGTGCCCCCTTACATCCCCCACAATGGGGAAATAAAAAGGTGCCGGGGATATGCAAGGTAAGAGAATCGAAATGACTTACATCCCTGCGTTCAACTATGAACAGTCAGGCGACTATCTTTCGCCAGATTAATAAAGTCTAATGAGACTCATTTCTTTTCATTTTTAACCATACCCGAGAATCAATCCACTTTGATAGACCACAAATGACACTGAATAGGCTAAAACGGTCATATATGCAATTATAAATAATGGCCATTTCCATGAATTTGTTTCTCGACGAACAATGGCAAATGTTGCCATACATTGCGCTGCATACACATAAAATATCATTAAGGATAAGGCCACTAAAGGAGAATAAACAGGAAGACCTGTTTTTGGATTTATGTCATTCTTTAGGGCATCCGTTAACTTAATAAGACCATCCCCTTCTTCTTCTACATTATAGATGGTAGCCATGGTACTTACCAATACTTCGCGTGCAGCAAAAGATGTAATTAATCCAACACCAATTTTCCAATCAAACCCAAGTGGGGCAATCGCTGGCTCAATCGTGTGCCCAATTTTTGCGGCATAACTTTCTATGATGGAATGTTCATTCGAATCTAATTTTGGGAATGACGCCAAGAACCAAAGAATAATAGATACAACCATGATGATTTTTCCTGCACCCGAAACAAATAATTTTCCTCTTGTATATACTTGTCTGAATACAGATTGCATGACAGGAATTCGATAAGGTGGCAATTCCATTATAAAGGATTTTTTCTGGTCCGCCTTTATGAATCGGCTAAATATTAAAGATAATATCATAGCTGTTGCCGTTCCTAAAAAGTACATGAGAACCATGATTAACCCTTGGAGATTAAATACTTTCCAAACTGTTAATGCAGGTACAAATGCGCCTATCATTAGGGCATAAACCGGTAATCGAGCGCTACAACTAATTAAGGGTAATACAAGAATCGTTATTAATCGTTCCTTCCAACTATCAATTGTTCGGGTGGACATAATACCCGGTATTGCGCAAGCAAATCCACTCATTAAGGGTAAAACGGATCGGCCATGAAGACCAAGTTTTGTCATGAGTTTATCCATCATGATGGCAACACGAGCCATATACCCAGTATCTTCTAATAATGTCAGGAAAAAGATTAGAATTAAAATTTGGGGTAAAAATATCAAAATGGATCCAGCTCCACCAATAATTCCTTCTACTAACAAATCTCTCAATAATCCAGCGGGCAAGAGACCAATTGCCACATGCCCTACCCATCCGATCGCTCCATCAATCCATTCCATGGGATAGGCTGCCCATGTAAAAATAGATTGAAAAATAAAATATAAAATATTGATAAAAATAATCGGGCCGATCCAGGGGTGGGTTAATATTTCATCCGCCCTTTCGCTTCGTGATTGAGTTAAAATTTCTATTTCAGCTTGTTGGATGACTTGATCAAGCCATAAAAATCGAATTGTAGGTTCGAGTGTGTGGCACGGGAATCCAATGGTAGTCAATTGAGCGCATGCTTCCTTTAAGCGATCGAACCCTTCAGCAATTAAAAAAGAGTGTTCATGAGATTGCCCCGTAATTTCTCTAAGTGCAATACCAATAGATTGTCTCTCAGATAAGCCATGTCGATTTTTGATCCATTGGACCACAGGATTGATTGCATTGTGAACAGGTTCAGGAATATCAATGGGGAAAAGGTTTGGTTCATTTGGCTTATCAAGCGCTTTTAATATTGCTTTTTTTAATTCAGGCATACCTTTACCTGTTCTAGCTGAAACTGGAATAACCGATTGGGGTCCCATTTCTTTCTGAATCATTTCTAAATCGATTTCAATATTTTTTGATTCTACAATATCCATCATATTAAGCGCTATAATAACAGGAATATCTAAATCCAATAATTGGCTGGTTAAATATAAATTTCGGCTCAAATTTGTTGCATCCACGACGGAAATAATCACCGATGGTTTCTGATCTCCGATGAGCCAGTTTTTTATTTCTTTCGAAACAACTTCTTCATCTTTTGACTCAGGAATTAAACTGTATGTGCCGGGCAAATCCAATATATTAATAGCAAAATTGCCGATTTGACCTTTGCCCATTTTACGTTCAACTGTTATGCCCGGATAGTTAGAGACTTTATGGTTTAATCCTGTTAATGCGTTAAATAAGGCTGTTTTTCCGGAATTAGGATTACCGGTAAGGGCAATCCAATCATTTGTATATGTCATACTATTTTTACATTTATTTTATCGGCATCATTAAAACGTAATGATACTAAAAAATTTCGGATACGAATTTGAACAGGACCTTTAAATGGCATAATTTTTATTAACCTAACATCGAGTCCGTCTGAAAAACCCATTTCCATTAATCGAGATACAAAATCAGAATCTCCATCCATAGATGAAATTTGGGCGACTTGCCCCATCTGCAATTCAGTCAATTTCATTTATTTCTTTTTCACAAATAATTGATGAACATGTTTCACCAATGTATATCCATGTTTTTCAACAATTTTTTCTTGGAGACGTTCTAATTCTTCATCATAAAATTCAATAATGTCACCCGTATCGAGACAAATCATATGATCATGGTGATCTTCATCTTCCTTGGCTTCATAACGAGCAATCCCATCACCAACCTCTAATTTTCGCACCATCCCATTTCGAGCCAACACATCTATTGTTCGGTAAACAGTCGCTCGAGATACACGCGTTCCTTTACTTTTGAGTTCATCATATATTTCTTCACAATCATGATGTCCGCCCATTTTACGTAATTCATTCCAAACCATTTGTCTTTGAGGGGTATATCGAAATCCTTCACTTTGAAGGATTTGCTTTAATTTGGTATTTGTTTTCATAATGTTCTTTCTTTATTGAGAATGAGTCTCATAAGAGTTTACATTATTACGATTTAGAATAAAAGAACATTATTTCCCGAATGGGAATGGTAATTGTGTTTATATTATTTTTAGAAACAAGTCTAAGCAGATACTTTTTTCAAGTTGGCATATTTGACAATAAGTTTTTTCTTAATGCCATCTTTAAAGACAACACCTACCCGTTGGTTTTCGCCGGATCCACTCAAAGCCATAATTTTACCTGGACCAAAAATGGCATGCTCCACTGTATCTCCGATCTGAAAATCATCAAAAGTTGTTACCGTTCGACTAAATTGTGTTTTTGTCGCTTTTCGCGCTGCGCCACCAATAACTTTTCGAGTTAATGCGGATGAAAAATTGAGACGTTCCAAATATTCTTCAGGAATTTCTCGCACAAATCTTGAAACCATTCCAGAAGCATTCTCGGCTCCCATTCGACGGCGATTTGTTGCGTATAATAAATAGACCCTTTTTTCAGCTCGCGTCAGAGCCACATAAAACAGTCGTCTCTCCTCTTCTATTCCATCTTCCGTATTTAAGGAATTGTAGAGTGGGAATAAACCATCATCCAAGCCAGCAACGAATATGACAGGAAATTCTAATCCTTTCGATGAGTGAATCGTCATTAATGTGACCCGATTATCATCATCATTCCAATGATCAATATCAGATAATAGAGATACTTCTTCTAAAAATTGGCTTAAATTAGCATTATCCGTTCGGGTTGTAAATTCATCAATACTGTTTAATAATTCTGCGACATTTTCATATCGTTCAGCATCTTCGGGATCATTTGAAAGTTTAAAATATTTTAATATGCCTACTTCTTCTACAAGACTCCTTGCGAGCTCACTGGCACTGAGTTTATTTCGCATATCATGATATTTTTGCACAACTTCATAGAATTTCGCTAACGCTTCCGACTGCTTTCCACGTATTTGCATTTTCGTAGGTTCTTTTAAAACATCGAATAATTCAATTCCATCTTTTTCAGCTTGAATCACACATTTATCAATTGTTTTAATGCCTATACCTCGAGCAGGGAAATTGACCACTCGCCGAAGTGACACGGTATCCTTTAGATTCATGACCAATCTTAAATAAGCCACAACATCTTTCACTTCCTTCCGATTATAAAATCGGATTCCACCCACAATATTATAAGGTATCCCCATTCTTCGTAAACTATCTTCCAATGCGCGCGATTGAGCATTTGTACGATATAAAATGGCAAAATGAGCGAAAGTACGTTTTTTTAATTTTATCTCTTTTTCTAAAGCGGAAACAATTGCATCGGCTTCTTCTAATTCATCCACTGTTTCAATGACTGCAATGGATTCACCTTGTCCCGATGCAGCAACTAATTGCTTATCTGCTCTTCTTACATTATTTCCCACAACCGTTGTAGCGGCATCTAAAATTTGTTGCGTGGATCGATAATTTTTTTCTAACGTGAAAATCCTGCATGAAGGAAAAAACTTTTCAAAATCCAAAATATTAGATACGTCAGCTCCACGCCAACCATAGATTGACTGATCATCGTCACCTACCACACAGATTTGGCCGTTTTTTTCCGCCAATAAAGTTAAAAATTGGTATTGCGGACGGTTTGTATCTTGATATTCATCAACAAGAATATATTTCCATTTATCCTGGTATTTTTCAAGGATTTCAGGTTTTCGATCAAAGAGCTCCAATGGCTTTAGTAATAGGTCATCAAAATCTAATGCATCATTTTCTTTTAGTTTCGCCTGATAGGCAGCATACACATCTACCACTAATTTATCTAATTTCGTTCTCGCTTTTCGAGCTTGGGCTGCTGGTGTAAGCATTTTGTTTTTAAAGAAACTAATTTGATTTCTGGCAGCATTAGGCGTTAACATATCTTTTGGTACATTCAAATCATTTAACACGATTTTCATTAAATCTAATTGATCCTGAACATCATATATAGCAAAATGGCGCGTATATCCCAAAGGTTGAATTTCGCTTCTTAATAATCTCGCACAAATAGAATGAAAAGTACCAATACTTATATCTAAGTCTTTTTCCCCTAACATTTCCATAACACGGTTTTTCATTTCTTTGGCGGCTTTATTTGTAAAAGTAGCGGCTAAGATTTCATTGGATTTATAATGCCCCTCATCAATTAAATAATACATTTTATGGGTTAAGACCCGTGTTTTTCCACTTCCTGCACCTGCAAAGATTAATACAGGGCCATCAATGGCTTCAACGGCTGCTTTTTGTGTTTTATTTAATTTATTCAAACTCATATTTTTTTCTTTCTTCTCGCTTCTCGTCTAATTTTCTGAAAGGCTCTTTTAGCCTTCAAATGTTCTTTTTCATTAATGGTGAATGTATGCAAACCATCCCCCTTTGCTACAAAAAATAAGTAATTATGTTCATCTGGAAATAATGCAGCTTCAAGAGATTCTCTCCCCGGAGAATTAATGGGTCCCGGAGGAAGTCCTTTATTCAAATAGGTATTATAAGGCGATTTTATTTTTAAATCTCTATTTAATAATCGCCTCGGACCATCAGAAATGATATACTGAATAGTTGGATCTGCTTGAAGTTTCATTCCTATATTTAGGCGATTATGATATACACCTGAAATAACAGGTCTTTCTTTATTGTATATAGCTTCTCCTTCTATGATAGATGCCAATGTAACAATATCACGTTCACTCATTTGAATGTCATTTAATCTGTTTTTCATTTTTTGGGTCCAGAAGGAATGATACTCTTTTACCATTGTTTTAATGACGGTTTCTGGAGAATCGCCATCAAAAAATAAATAGGTATCTGGCAATAAATAACCTTCTAATGATTCACTATTAATTCCCAATTTTTCAATAAAGCGTTTATTCACCGATAATTTTAAAAATTCATTTTCAGTAAAACCCAACTTTTTTGCCATCACCTGAGCAATCCCTTTTAAATGGGTCCCTTCTGGGATCATAATTCGCATCATATCAGGTGTTCCATTAACCAGCTGATTGATGATTGCAAGATTATTAGACGTATCTCTCAATTGAAATACACCTGCCTGTATATCTTTTTCATATCCGAGAAGTTTCACTGCCAACAAAAATGTTTGTTCATTTTCAAGTATACCCTTCTCAACAAGATCATGACTGATATTTTTTAATACTTTACCTTTATTAATTTTGTATTTAATAATGTTCCCATTCTGAATCTGTGGCCAGAAAAGAATCATTATTGTAAAGGTTATCAACAAACTAACAACGAATCCCGCTCCATAAAGAAAGTTTTTATTATATGTCGCCGATTGTCCCATTTTAGGGGGGCAAATTTATTCAATGTTGTATCTTTAATCCAATTTTATAATAATTTATTAGACTAGAATAAAATTACATGAAAAATGATTTTGGTGAGTGACTTTAATCCATTAATTTCGCCGTCGCTATGAGCAAACTATTTAAACAATCACATGATCATGAGAATCGTCGCCTATTTGAAACATGGTCTTATTCTAGAACAAACTATATGATCTTTGGGCTAGGATTAGGACTCATTATTCTTGGCTACATCGTTATGGCTTTGGGTGAGGTTAATAGTTTTCAAAGTTTAACATTAGCACCTATCATGTTATTTGCAGGTTATATCGTTTTTATTCCCCTTTCACTTTTATATCGGGATAAAACAATCACTTAACATTTGTTGGGATCGTCGTTCAGTTGGTTACCCGCCTGAACGACACAGTCGGGCAGGGAACGCCTTGCATATTTGATAGGTATGTAGGAAGTTCTAAAAAGATTTTGTTTTATTGGGATCGTAGTTCAGTTGGTTAGAACGCCGGCCTGTCAAGCCGGAGGTCGCCGGTTCGAGCCCGGTCGGTCCCGCTCTCATAAACCCCGTTTTCTCGTCGAGAACTCGGGGTTTTTTGTTGCTTTAAGACGAGATCCACATATGACAGGAATAGACTCTTTTTGGGGAATAATAACCTCAAGCTCTCATATTTATAATTTCAAAATTATATGCAAATAATTGGGTTTTGGTGTTCCATAATTATAAAAAGAAAAGTCATTACGAAGAACAACATGACGAGGCTGAAGGAGACCGAATCATGTCCGGCATGACAATAAATAATAGATTCCACGCCGCAAGCGGCTCTGAATGACAGGGTTGATGGAGACTGGAAGACCGGAGACAGAAGCCAGTGGTCAGATTTGTAATTCCGGGATTTTCAACCCCATTCCGCTACGCTTGGATTAACAGCATAAAATAATCTGTCATTCCCGACGGAATGAAATGGAAATCTCGAATCTATACTTTGGTTTATCATCTGTTTAAATGGATTCCGGATATTTTTTCAAAATTCCGGAATGACAGCTAAGGGAAAAGTCATCACGAGGAGCTCGCGACGAAGTGATCTCCTTAGGTCATAGGGTAGATTTCGGTCCATTCAAGGAGATTGCCACTTCTTCGCTATCGCTCATCATCGCAATGACATGATTTAGATTTGGATAATAAAAAAGGCTCTTGCGAGCCTTGATGTTAATCTAGATAAATATGGACTAACTTATGGTTTAGATTATTTTGTTTTCATCCGTCTTATAAAGTGTCCACATGGTTTTTAATAAAGTATCTATATGAGAATGTTTTGCTTCCCAGTCTAATAACTCTGCCGCTTTTGTTGAAATTGCAATTAATTCATCCGGGTCACCGGGGCGTCTATCAACAATTTGGTAGGCTACCTTTTTCCCTGTTATTTTTTCCGCTGAATGAATCACATCTAGAACAGAATACCCAACTCCAGTGGCTAAATTGACCGTTAGGTTCTCTCCCTTGGCATCAATATACTCGAACGCTTTAACATGTGCATCGGCAAGATCTGTCACATGAATATAATCTCGAACGCCTGTTCCATCAATTGTTTTATAATCATCTCCGAAAACAAGCATGGATTCTCTCATTCCGCTGGCCACTTCCATGACAATCGGCAATAAATTTGCAGGATTTTTTTCTTTGTTAAGGACACGGCCATCTGCATCATACCCCGCTGCATTAAAATATCGAAGTGCTGCAAAAGAAATCCCTTTGAGCTGAGAATACCAATTAAGGACTTCTTCTACCATTAGCTTGGTATAGCCATAATAATTAATGGGTTTAAGGGAATGATTCTCATCAACGGGTAAATACTCTGGGTAACCATAAACAGCGGCTGTGGACGAAAAAATAATCCGCTTCACATTTGCTTCAGCCATAGCATTCAATAAATTGAGTGTCCCAGTCATATTGTTAGTGGAATACTTTTCTGGGTCGGTCATGGACTCCCCTGCGGCCTTGAATGCGGCCAAATGAACCACACCATCTATCTCCAGGGATAAGGTTTGCTCTAGGTCAGCTTCATTTAAAGTAGATCCTTGGATAAAGTCTGCCCGTTCATCTATATTACTTTTAAAACCTAAAGATAAATCGTCAAAAACGGTAACATCATACCCTCCATCCAATAAGGCTAATACAACGTGGGAACCAATGTACCCAGCTCCACCTGTTACTAATATATGCTGTTTGTTATTTTTCATTTGTTCTTTTTGCCACAGATTTAAACGGATTCAAAAAATAAGGAAAAAGAAAGCCGGAGACAGGAAAAAACTGAAATTCAATCATCTTTAGCTTTCTATTTTTTTTAACTATCCGCCCAATCTCGTAAATCCCGTGCTGTTTACAGAGTGTGGCCCTGCTTTTTGCTTTTAATTCTCTCTCTTTACTCCATCTGCTTTTAACACTTTCAGCAAGGTTAGGAAAAGTATTTTAATATCTAGCCACACCGATTTATTCTTTAAATAATATACATCCATTTTTACTTTATCTGGAATACTCAATTCATCTCGTCCATTCACTTGTGCCCAACCAGTTACGCCAGGGATTAATGTATGAACACCGCTCTGCGTTCTTAAATCTTTTAAATCTTCTTGGTTATACAAAGCTGGCCTTGGGCCAATAAATGTCATTTGGCCTTTTAGAATATTGAATAGTTGTGGCAACTCATCTAAACTGAATTTTCTTAGGAACGGACCACGGTTTGTAAATAATGAGCTTGGGTCTTCCACTAAATGAGTCGGTATATCTGGGGTATTTTTTTTCATGGTTCTGAATTTATATATCCAAAAGAGATTATTATTTAGTCCTATTCGTTTTTGTTTAAAAAAAATGGGAAAGCCATCGTCTATAATTATAGCAATAGCGACCAGTGCTAGAAGTGGGGAAAGACAAATTAAAAGGGTTAAACTAAAAAGTTTTGACAAAGTTTTTATGCCCCTGAAAGGATCGTTAATAATAACATTATAAGGTTTGGTAAGGAGATTCTCATGCCCATTCTTCGCTCGCAATGACCGAATTTGCAAGAGAATCTATAGAATCCGTCAAGACAGCGGGAAGCTCTATATACTCCCGGATTTTACCCGAAGGAAAGATGTTATCTGAAATAAGCTTTGTTGCATTCTCCTTTAAGAAAATATTATCCATCATTTTTCCTATATGATACAACCCTTTTACCAAAAATCTTGGGATAGGGATAACCCACTTGGCATTCACATATTTTAATAAATCATTATAGGAATACTCTTTCTCATCTGAAATATTATAAATACCGGATGGAACTTTGTCTTCTAAAATACCCTGAACTGTCGAACCAATATTCTCCAAGTTACAAAGGGATAGCTTCTTTTCACCAGTACCGACTTTATAGAATCTTCCGGCAGTTTTTGTGCGGCGATTAATATTTAATTGAAAATTAGGTGAATAAACAGGAGCAAAACGAAGAATCCATACTTTATCAGTAAAATTTTCTATTAAATAGTATTCGGCTTCGAGCTTGGTAAGCGCATAGGGGCTAAAGGGATTTTTATCAGAATCTTCGTTATACATATTTTGATTTATTTTTTCACCATAAACGGAGATCGTGCTGGCAAAAATGATCTTTTCGGGGAGCTTACCTTTTTTTTCTAAAACGGAGAGCAGATTCACCAGCGTTTGTTTATTAACCCGCCTAAATTCATCTAATTCTTTCCCCTTCCCCTTTTTATGGGCTAAACCTACTAAAAAAATAAGTGCATCACATTTTGAGAATTTTTCAGCAAAGATTTCTATATCTTCTTCGTGAGTAAGGTCTAATGCAAAAAAATCTGTATGGAGAGATTCGCGACTATTCTTTAACCCAGTTATATCATATTCTTTATGAAATTTCTCAAATAAAAAAGAGCCAACATAACCCGATACACCTGCGATTAGTATTTTACTTTTATGGATGCTATTTAACAAAATAATTAAATTTGAACATTGCTGATATTACAACGGTCTATCGTTCAAATCCCGGTTAAATGAAAAAACAAATTTAACGGGACAGGTAAGACTTGTTGTATATCCTGTATATTTTTTACCATCTTTTTCACTTTTCAGAACATAAATATAGAAATATTCATTCATTATAATCTTGCTCTCATTTGAAAAAAGTTAATCCATTGGCTCCGGCTAATATTATTGATGGTTTCACGGTACCCTTAAATTTGGGTCTAATAATAGCTCTTCCATATTAACAGGGCTTACAACTTTGCAGATTGCATTTGGATAAGCATTTGTAAATGTTTTGGGGAAATTGACTTTTTTCTTTGGATTCCATTTTAATTCTATCCCCAACAAATCTTCCCCTTTTTCTTCAATTAAATCAATTTCTTGCTGTTGTGTTGTTCTCCAAAAATAGTGTTTTGTTTCTGGAATTGTATTGGCTAAAATTTTTACTCTTTCACTTATAAAATAGTTTTCCCATAATGCCCCTAAATCTGTCCTTGAATCTATAGACTGATAATTCCCTAAAATGGCATTTCTAATTCCATTATCATAAAAATAAATTTTCCGACTCCTTTTTATTTCATTACGAATATTCTTACTGTAACCATTAATTTTAAAAATGATAAAGGTTTTTTCGAGCAAATCTATATATTTTTCTATTGTATTTTTATCTGCGCTTAATAACTGCGCCAATTCATTATAAGATACTTCATTCCCCAATTGAATGGCCAATGCTTTTAATATTTTTTCTAATAAGATAGGTTTTTTAATCGACTCAAGCATGAGTAAATCTTTATATAAATAGCTTGATGCTAGTGTGGCTAGGAATCTTTTTTCATGAGATATATTTTGCACAATATCTGGATAGCAACCATAGATCAATCGATGATGTAACAATCTTTTTTCTTCTATCAATCCATGATGATTAACCAATTCACCGAAACTTAACGGATGCAAATGAAAATCTAATTTTCTTCCAGTCATGGGTTCATTCATTTTATTTGCTAATTCAAAAGAGGATGATCCAGTTGCGATAAGTTGGATATTGGGGAATTTATCATAAATTATTTTTAAAACAATTCCAATATTGGGTATACGTTGCGCCTCATCAATGACCACAATTTTATATTTAGAAATAATGGGGGTTAATTTTGTGGAATTCACTTTACTGAATATCTCGGATGTATCGGTTTCATCTCCATTTAGGAAAAGGCATTGATCCTTGTACGGTTTAATTAAGTCTTTTATGAGTGTTGTTTTTCCCGTTTGACGTGCTCCAAATAATATGATCGCTTTTTTCTGAAACAAGTAAGACTCAATTAATGTCTGTAAATTACGTTTTATCATTATTTACCAATAAAATTCTCTTTGCATACCATTAATTTATAATATATCTCGATTCTATACCTACAAATATTATAATATTTCTCGATTCGTATTATATATCTTAGCTTTTAAAGGCGATTCCACACCGTTCCGGCTCTGAATGACAGGGCTGAAGGAGGCGGGAAGACGGAAACAGGAAACAGAAGTCAGGAGTCAGGAGTCAGGAATAATGAGTCTGAAAAATATCCATCGCCAGTTTATACGCTTTTTTATAAACATCTAAATCTTTCGCCGAATTTATACGCATTTTCTGTTAGCCTTTTATGTTCACTATTATGCAGGTTAAGAAGCTTTTATTTTTTCAATTTATAATTATTCAATCTATGGCTGTTTTATACTTTTCCCATTTATTTCATTCTAACAACCAATCAATAACATTTATTTTTTGAATACCATTAATACTCGTATTATCAAAGTCTAATGTTAGAAGAAATTTGGGGTAGTTATCTTTTATTTTATCAAATACCGAAATTTCTCGATTAAATGTTTTTTCGTCATTTACTGTAAATGCTACCTGGTAATATTCTCGTTCACTGTTTGCTTTTTGTACCACAAAGTCAATTTCTCTATCGGCGTGTTTACCAACATAAATCTCCCCCCCTCGCCGTAAAAGCTCAAAGTAAACTACATTTTCAAGCTTCCGACCTAAATCAGCATCATACTTATTTGTCACTGTAATGTTTTTTAGTCCTAAATCAACGACGTAATATTTTTCATTGGTAGAAAGTAGTTCTTTCCCTTTTATGTCATATCGAGGGGCAGCATATAAAATATAGGATTGAGTTAAGAATCTTAAATACTTAATAATAGTATTATGGGATATTTTTTTCTGTGAATTGTGATTTAATTTAGCGGCAATGTTTGTGGGAGAAACATAAGACCCAACGGAATCAAATAAAAAACTCACAATACGATTCAAATTGTGAATATTTCGCAAATTGTGACGCTGAGCTATATCTTTGATTATTACTGTGTCATATATTGAACGAAGATAATCATTTTCTATCGTTTCATCATTTTGGGAAAGTGTTACTGCTTCAGGGAAACAACTCTTGTTTAAATATTTTCTAAACAGGCGGTCCGTATTCTTTTCATCACTGCAGGCAGAAACATACTCTTTAAAAGAATATGGATGCATATTTATATCAATATATCTTCCTGTTAAAAGCGTTGCTAATTCACTTGATAGCAAAAAAGCATTAGAGCCCGTAAGATATAGATCAATATTCTTTTTACAAAATAGACTGTTTACTAATTTTTCAAACTCATTTACCAATTGCACTTCATCTAAAATAATATAATACTTCTCTGAAGAATTGACTTTCAATATTATTTCATCATAAAGTATTGTCCAGTCTGTAAAGTGTAAATTTTCACGCTCTTCAAAGTTAAGAAATATAATATTTTCAGGTGAAATACCCTCTGACAATAATTCATTTTTAAATGCTTCTAAAAGAGTTGATTTACCACAGCGTCTAATCCCCGTAATAACCTTTATTATATTTTGGTCTTTTAGTTTTCTTAATTTTGTTAAATATGTTTTTCTTTCTATCATCTTATTCTACTGTAAAATTAAACTCTTATTGACGAGACTCCAAGTATTGTCTGTTTTTCGTCATTATTACTCCCGCATGACAATAAATAATAGATTCCACGCCGCACGCGGATCTGAATAACAGGGCTGAAGGAGGCTGGAAGACGGAAACAGGAAACAGGAAACAGAAGTCAGATCTCAGAAGATTGGGATTAAAAAACATTATTTTGATGTAGCATCAAAATTACTGGATACCGAATCAAGTCCGGCATGACAATAAACAATAGATTCCACACCGTGCCGGCTCTGAATGACATGATTGTTAAAAAGGGGAATAACTCATTTCTGTCAAAAATTCTTTAATCTGATGATCCGGAATTGATTCGCCCACATAATCCACTTTTTCTGTATAATTAATATCATCAAAATAGCTCAATTGACGTCTAAATAATTGACTATTAAATGCTGAGCTAAATATAGCATCTGCTTCCTTAATTATTTCCTTTAATGTGTAATGATCTTTCATGATAAAATATAAATCAACATAATCTTTCCATTTTGCACGTCGATTTAGAGCAAATGCTTTCATACCCGCAAGGGACAATAGAGACGGAAGGGATATGCCATAAAAGCTATCAATACATTTTACCCCGTAAGGAAATTGCATAAAAGTTACCTTTACATCCGAAATGATAAAATGAATCTCATCGCCAGATTCAAATAAAGTTTGAATGGGCGAAAAAGGTAATTCTTCTTTCCAGGCATTGATGGGGCGAAGTTTGATTTTATCCTGGGTAAATAAGTCAAAATCGATCGATTTTCTATGGCCAAGATGTAACGCAATTGCCGTTCCGCCCACTAAATAATAATCCGATGTAAAGGGCTCTAAATGTGGCAGTAATGTCTTTTGTGTTTCAGAGAGTATAGCCGGGAACATGCTTCATGAAATACTGATTGTAATAGCGGATAATTTCAGCTTTATAATTTGTCCGATTTTCTTGATTCGCTGATTTAAATATGTCTGATACCGTCTCCAATGACACTATATTGAAAAGGGTTGCAATATCTTCATCTTTTCCATAATTCAAAATAGCTTCTACCACAGATGATATACTTAATTGGCGTAGATCTTTCTCTCCAACACCCCACCATAATGATTTATGCTTTAGAATAAATTGCTCCATTTCCACACCATATTTCTCCACGGCTCCCATAGATAAAAATGGATTGATTTTCGGCTCACTGGATAGACTTTGTGAGTAAATATCGTCATTACTCCATTTTACATTAAAGTGCGACATAGATTGAGCCGTATTATTATCCACATTAGGTGATAAATCCAAATGGTCTTTTTTTTCTGCATCAGAAAGTAATTTTTCTAAAGAAAGGTCTAATATTTTTGCCATTTTTATGACCTGAGAAAGTGTAATTCTAGATCGCCCGGATTCGAATCTTGCTACAGTGTCACGAGAGACATTCATTCTTTTCGCAAGATCATCTTGGGTTAAGTTTTTCCCTTTGCGCGTTAATTTTAAAGAAAAAAGTATCTTTTCTTCTATGGATTTAATGTGTTGATCGGATTGCATGGTTGGCTCCTTTGCTAAGCAAAATTACATTGACATCATACAATATACAAGCATTTTTCGCACTTTATGTATTAACATTCGCATTTTATAAAGTTTCTCTCGACGGAATAATGCTTTTTCTCATCTTTTTTGTTGGATGAATAAAATAACTCATCATATATTACCCATAGGTTTTCAACAATGGAGTATCGTGTTGAGAATCAATGTGGATTAACCGCATACTGAAGAATTCATTTAGACCTGTGTTTGAAAAAGGTTAAATGAATTAACTTAACCATTGCCTTTGTTTGTTTTAACACGAATAAATAATTAACCCCTAAAATAAGGAGCCATTATGGCAACTTTAATATCAAAAAAACCAGCCATTTTGCTGGAGCAGTTAAGACAGTTAAAAGCTGGATTAGTCAAGTATGCTGAAGAGTATGCGCCGACAAGTCCTTCTTTAACGGATGTGGATGGTGCCATTACGGCATTAGATACAGCTGCCCAGGCGAAACAAGATGCGGCTGGTGTTGCAGAAGCAGCCACATCAACCATGTACTCAGTACGAGATGATGCGGTGGATGTGGCCCGACGTACGCGGGATGCAGTATATGCCTATTTCGGAAAACGCGATCCTAGGATTGTGGGGTTCGGAATGGATACGCTACCCAAGCGTAAAAAAAGAAATGGATCTGAAGAAAATCCCGGCGGATAATCATCAGACCCAATTCTAAACAAGATGAAAGCCTTCAAGTGCAAACTTGGAGGCTTTCTATTTATAGGACACTAAAGCCTAATACCAAAGTTTACCACGTGTTTTATAAAACCGCAATTCGATTTTATATTTAATAAAAGCTCTATTTGGTTCTTTGAAACCTTTTGAACAGGAGAAAAACATTTAAACACACTATAGAAAAACGAAATTTTCATCATATTAAAAGGAATTTGTAATTACGGGCATGATTACTATACATTGGCAAACCAATGGACTGGATTAAACATTGGTTTTTTAGAGTGTACAGTTTTTATAATTGGAATATAAAATGACTCATCGATTAATATATTACCCTGACTAATGTCACTTTCATTTTTGCATTTAACTGGTTAATACTTCTTCCCATACGGCAATCATTTCTTCAGCAATTCTTTCTTATGTAAAATTTTTTTCAGCAAAGATTTCTATATCTTCTTCTTGGGTAAGGTCTAAGGGGAAAAAGTTATATTTAATTAATCCCTTACTATAATCTAATGCAGTTATAGTATAATTTGCATTAAACCTATTATATAAAAAAGTGCCAATCATTCCATTGGCCCCAGCTAGTAAAATATTATTCATCTGTAGCTATTTTCAATTAATTAATTCTGACAAAATTTACTTATATTTTAGAGTAATGAAATCATTTAATTATTATTGACGATGATAGTAAATATATTCTCCATCTTGTCCATTAGCATACTTCTTTCGAATTCTTTATTATAATGAGCTAATGCATTTTGGCCTAATTTATCTAGTTCATTCGGTTTAAGTAAACTTAATGTTTTAATATTTTTCGCTAGTGATTCAGGGCTTTCAGATGGACCGGATAAGCCTGCCTTAGCATCATCAATCAACTTTGCAGCTTCTCCATCGATCATTGCTACTACCGGTTTAGCGCAGGCTAAATATGTTTGCACTTTTGCAGGTATTGTAATAGAAAAAATATATTCTTTTTTTAAAGAAAAGAGCATGCAGTCAGCCTGAGAGTAATAAGCAGGCATCATTTCCAAAGGAAAACTACCTAATAGATGAAATGTTTTTTCTAATTTGTATTCTTTAATTTTAGATCTCACCCACTCTTCTTTACGACCTCCACCTAAAATAACCCATTGTATATTTAATTTATCCTTAAGTATCCTTGCAGTTTCTATAATAGATGAAAAATCCTGCGCTTCACCAATATTACCAGCAAACATAATTTTAAAACTATTTTGTGGAACTGCGTCTAATAGATAAGGCTTATATTCAATTGGTTTGAAAATTGTTTCTGCCCATTGAGGGAAAAATGACACTTTATTCTTATTTATACCTTTTTCTGTAATTGAGTTAACAAATCCTTTCGATGATACTAATATTTTATCAGAATGTTTATAAATAAATTTAACTACGGGGTTGATCATTCTTGGAATAATTCCTGTTTTTAAGTTCCCCGCGGACACAACACTTTCTGGCCATAAATCAAGTACCCAAAAACATATTGGTACCTTTTTTAACTTTTTTATAAATATTGCAGGAAGACAAACTGTAATTGGAGATGGTTCAAAAACAAAAATAATATCAAATTTCTTATTTAATAAAAAAAACGATGTAAATATACCCCCAATTATAAAAGAGAAATAATTCAATGCCAGCCTTATAGAAGAACCAGAACCCCTAGGAATTATGGGAGAACGATATATTTCAGTGTTTTTATAGATTTCACGATATTTATCAAAAATCCCGTAACCTTCAAAAAAATCACCTCCGGGATAGTTCGGGGTTCCTGTTAATACTGAAACCTTATGACCTCTACTTTGGAATTCCTGAGCAAAGTCATTTATACGGAAATTTTCCGGATAGAAATATTGAGATACAATTAAAATATTCAAGCGTTCAACAAATAATTATAAATCAATTTAGAAGTATTTCCGTCTCCATAGGGATTTACAGCTTTAGCCATATTATTATATTCTTCATCATTATTTAATAGCAATTCAATTGAATTAACTATGACTGAAATATCTGTACCTACGAGTTTAGCTGTACCAGCACTGACTCCTTCCTGTCTTTCGGTTGTATTTCTCATAACTAACACAGGTTTACCCAACGAAGGAGCTTCTTCTTGGACACCACCAGAGTCTGTCAAAATAATATGTGCATTTTTCATTAAATAAATAAATGGGACATAGTCTTGTGGTGGAATTAAATATACATTTTTAATATTACTCAATAATCGAGATACAGGTTTTTGGACATTTGGGTTCAAATGAACAGGATAAATAATCTGTACATCTTTATTTTCTGAAATTATCTGAATCGCTTTACAAATATTTTCAAAACCGTCACCAAAACTTTCTCTTCTATGCCCTGTTACTAGGATTGTCTTCTTATCAAACTGGATATTATAATTATTAAAAAGCATTTCATATTGTTTAGAATCTGATTCAAGTTTATTTGAGACTGTTATAAGTGCATCAATTACTGTATTGCCAACCATTTCCATTTTATCCTTTTTAATACCTTCATCAATTAAATTTTGGTAGGATTGTTTTGTCGGGGGAAAGTGATATGACGCCATAGATGTAGTCATCCGCCGATTTATTTCTTCAGGAAATGGGGAATATTTATTATTTGTTCTTAATCCGGCTTCAATATGGGCAACTGGAATCATTTTATAAAATGCAGCTAAAGCAGATGCATAGGTTGTAGTCGTATCTCCCTGTACAAATATTAAATCGGGTGTTACTTTTTCTAATATTTCAGAAATCCCACTTAATATTTTACCCGTTAGGCTCTCTAGTGTTTGGTTTGGCGCCATTAAATCCAAATCATAATCTGGCACAATTTCAAAAAAGGACAATACTTGAACTAGCATTTCTCGGTGTTGAGCTGTAACAGCAACTATAGTCTCAAAATTATCCCGATCTTTTTTGAACTCATTGACAACTGGAGCCATTTTTATTGCTTCTGGGCGAGTTCCAAAAATAAATAATATATTTTTCATTTTTTTATTAAATCCTTACTGTATTTATTTCCTTACTGCACTACTCATTCCTACTGGAAAGTCTGCGGCTTTTTGAATTTGATCCCAATTATTGTTAAACCATTCAAAATTCGATTTTAGTCCATTCTCAAAACTGATGATGGGTTTATAATCAATGAGTTTTCCTGCTAATTCAATTGATGCAAGTAATCGTTTTTTCGTGTCCCATTTTCTAGGCGGAAACTGTGTAATAGGTGTTGAGTTACCTGTAGCATCATTCACCATAGATATCATATCTTTGATTTTGGTTTCTTTACCTGATGCTAGATTAAAAGCTTCACCTATAGCATCTTCATAATATGCAGCTTTGATTAGGCCTTGTACTAAATCAAGGACATAGGTGAAATCTCGAGTTTCGTCACCCGTCCCGGTTAAGGGTAGAGATTTCTCTAACATAGACCAATAAACAAAATTGGGAATTACATTTCTATATTGCCCTGGGACTTCACCTGGTCCAAATGAATTAAAAAATCGACAGTTAACAGTCTTTAATCCATAATGGTGAAAATAAAAGTTGGAATACATTTCTCCAGCCATTTTATTTATTTGATATGGTGTAGTAAGATGCATGGAAATAAAGTCTTCTTTAAGTGGCATTTCCCCATAGGAGCCATAAATTGCGCAGCCGCTTGACGCATAAACAAATCTATCCACACCTGTAAATTGAGCCAAGTCCAATAATTTTATCATGCCTTGAATATCCACATCGGCTGAATTCTCAGGATAGTCCACAGAATTTTGATTCGCGAAGAAGGCCGCAAGGTGATAAACTATAGTTGGTTTTTCTCTAAATACTCGTTTTAAATCAATGTCATTACGAATATCACCCTTAACAAACATCATGTTAGACAAGGGCGGTAAATCGATGAGTTCATCTCCTTTAATTGCGCTTAAATTATCTAAAACTATTATCATACCATCATCGCCAACCAATTTAGAAAGGACTGTAACAAGATTACTTCCAATCGCCCCCGCTCCTCCAGTGACAAGTATATTTCTTCCCTTAAAATAGTCTAATATATCATTAGATAGGTTTAGTTTAGTTAAATAATCATCTACAAGATTGACTCTATATTCAAAATTATTCATCGAATTGTTCCTTTTTATTTTCTGTTAAAGCCGATATTGTTTTTTCATCCAATCAGCTGTTCGTTTAATTCCTTCTTCAGGCCCCACAAGCGGGTTATGATCTAAATCTTTAATCGCTTTAGAAAAATCAACCGTTTTAATTATAGTGGTAAATGCTTCCGCTTCTTTGTATTCCACCAATGAATCATCTTTACCAACTACTTTCAATACAATGTCAGAATATTCTTTTATATCTTTCTCCCATTCAACACGGCCACCCACGTTATAAACCTCGCCGGGGATAAAATTATCTACAATATTTGCAAAGGTATTACACGAATCCTCAACATAATCAATAATACGTTTATGACCTTTAAAAACTGTATAGGGCTTGTCATTTAATGCATGATAAATGAATTTTGGAATAAACCCACGGTAAGGAGTGAAATGTTCATGTGGCCCATAACAATTTAACGGCCTTACGCGAACTATTTCAGACCCAAACATTGCAGTAGAGTTTAGACACATAAGTTCTCCAGCCCATTTTGTAATTGCATAATCATTCATTTGGTAGGTATCGCTTATTTTATTATTTACCATAACATCTTCTGTCATAAAACCATTATAATCGCCATATACTTCGCAAGAAGAGAAGAAAATAAGTTTAAAACCTAATTTTTCTTGTAATCGCAGAATATGTTTTGTGCCAACATTATTTGTTTGCCACAGGTTTTCGTAAAAGGCTTCACCATTCCAACGACCATATTCCGCTGCTAAATGATAGACATAATCAAATGGACCTAACTCGTCAAAAGTATATTGTAATTGACGATAATTACGAACATCACAGCGAATATAATTATCCCTTTCAGTGTTATAAAGATCTGCGGCTATAACATGGTGCCCCCTAAATCGTAATTCATTGCAAAGATTAGTGCCGATATTTCCGGCACCACCCGTGACTAATATTCTAATTTTATTCTCCACTTTTTATTTCCTCCGGTTTATGTTTTATTAAATCTGTTTCATACATCCACTTTGCGGTAGTGAATACTGCTTTTTCAATATCAAAGGGAAGTTCGCCACAAATTTCTTGTGTGTTCTTAAGATGATATTCGCCACCCGTTAGCATGTTATCAAGTCTAAATGTTGTTAAAGGTGGATCATAATTAAATATCTTTTTTATTATATCGCCAAATTTTCCAATTATTCTTAGAAACCACATTGGTGCAGTTTTGATTCTTTTTGTTTTTAATACTTTTTGAATTGTTGTAGCCCATTTTCTTGTAGAGTACCAAGGATAGTCTGCTAAATAGTAGGTTTCTTTATTACTAACATTAGTTTCATCTAATAATATTTTAATCATCATATATACAGTATTTCCAACAAAAGATGCAGGTTTTTGAAATTCATTATGACTAATATGCATATATTTATTTTTATCGATCATTCTAAAAAATGTTTTGTATGAATAATCAAACCATGGCCCCCAAATTGAAGTTGGACGAATAATTGACCAGTAGCAAGTCAAGTTGGACTCCCTTACAATTTTTTCACCAATCACCTTACTTTCACCATAATAATTTGGCGCACAATATTCAGTATCGCTAGTTGGGATGTATCCATTTTCACAAACTAAAAGTGAAGATGTAAAAACCACTTTCTTAACTGAGTTTACAGAGTCTATCGCCTTGAGAAGGTTTTTTACTCCCCGAATATTCGTTTGAAGGTTTTCTAAACTATTATGATCCATACCCAAATCTGCGGCTAAGTTTATAACGTGGGACGGTTGAAAAGACTTAAATATTTCAACTAATGAATTCTTCTCTCTTATGTCTTGTTTTTCCCAATATTTTAAATGATTAGGATCTTTGGGGGGGGTAATATCAAGGTTAATAAACTTATAATCTTTTTCAATTAATAATCCGCATAAGTTTGTCCCGATAAATCCAGACCCTCCTGTAATTAAAATTTTCATTTATTAATATTTCCTTGAATCCAAGTTTCCAAAATTCTTCAGTTATGGTTATTATTAATAATTTTATATAAAAAATTAACAGTTTCATCGGAACACTTATCCCATGAAAACTTTTCTAATAATTTTCTATTATTATTTTTAATATACCGTACTTTTCTATCACTATAGACTAATGAATTTAAAATCAGTTTTGCTAAATTCTTATAATCTAATGCATTATAATATAGTGCCCCGTTACCAAAAAATTCAGGCATAGGTTTATTCCTTGATGAAATAATTATATTGCCATATGTCATTGCTTCAATAGCAATATTTGGACAAGCCTCTACTCTTGATGTCATGACAAATATTTTATTATTTGAATATAATAATTCCATGTCTTCTTTTGATACATTGCCTAACCAAATAATATGTTTTTTAACGTCTAAAGATTCAGAGAGAATATCTAGTTTATTCTTATAGTTTTTCATTCTAGGAGACTTGTCACCGGCGATATATAGTTTTATATTTTTATAATCTTTCTTTATAATAGTTAATGCATGGATTAAGTCTTCAAGTCCCCTCGCTGGCCTTATCGAGCCAGCAGTGAATATACTTTTTTCTAGTTTCGGGCTTACTGTAGAAGTCGGTATCTTGTTGCCATGATAAATTACTTTTAGATTATTTCTATTAATAGATATGTCATTAATTAATGTTTCTTCGACAAATTTAGAAACGGCTATTACGCCGCTTGCTTTTTTACACACTGATATGGTTTTTATTTTTTTATATAAATTAACTAAGTCTTCAACTACCGGGTTATTAAACCCAAAATCAGTTAATGGTTCCATATTTCTTAACATTACGACAAATGGAATATTCCAATTCTTGACAGATTCTGTTGTGGGACAAAATATAATATCAGGATTAAAATTATCTATATTTTCTATCAATTTTCTTTTATTATTAATTGGTTGAAATAATTCACCTTCAAATTCAGTTAAAACTTTTTCATGTAAAAATACAACCAATTGAGAAATCTTGTTATTTGTAGAAATCCTCGGAACAATTTCATTTAGGTACTTCTTAAAACCTCCACTTAAGCCTCCTTTGGTATAACATAAAAGTACAACTTTCATCTTGTTAGAATATTTTATATATTAATAATAATTTAAAGAAGTCAACAGTATTTTATCTATTTTTGACTCTAATTTTTTAATATATTTATATAGTTTAACCGGGATGAATAATTTTATTAATTGCCTATATAAAAAAACTATTGGTATATATTTAATATTATTTATTATACATTGCCTTGCTTTAAAATATTCGCCGTTCAGATATAGTTCCTGGGCATTATGATTAGCTATAAAACCCTGTTTCTTAATATTATATTTTTTAAATTTATTGTATACAACGTTATCATCCTTAAGAATTTTATAAATTTGAGTTATATTCTTCCTAATACCATTATTGTAAGCCATATTTTCGAGGGAATTCGGTAATAAATAACGGTTTACTAAAATTTTATTAGAAATATAAATTTTATACCGTGCTGATATTCGAATCCACAGCAGCCAATCTTCACCTACATTTGTAACGTCACTAAATCTCAATGCTGTATCATTAAAAATGTATCTCTTGATTATTACTGAGCTTGTACCTACTGGATTATAAAACACAATACGACGAAATAAATCTCCATGAAAAGATGGATGATTCGTTGGATTTATTTCACCATCAATTTGAATATCTAACATACCTGCGCTTACTACCGATATCCTTGGGTTTTCTTTGAATATACTTAGTTGTATTTCCAATTTATGTGGCAACCATTCATCATCAGCATCTAAAAAAGCAATATAAGAACCCTGAGATTTACTAATGCCCATATTCCTTGCAGATGCAACACCTTTATTCTTTTGATAAAAATATTTTATAGAATTAGGGTATTTGTTAATTAGGTTCCGTGTATTATCGGTAGACCCATCATCAATAATAATCACTTCAATTGGTTCATCAATTGATTGTGAAAAAACGCTATCTATTGCTCGTATTATTGTTTCCCCGCTGTTATATGTAGGAATTACTACGCTTATTTTATATAAAGTATTATTCAATGGGAGTAAACAGTTACGTAATAAATTTTAAAACTTTTCCCAATTTTCACAAATTCCATCCGAATTAATAAAGTTATCTGCTGCAAAAATTATTTGGTTATTTTCTTTATCATTATAGTTTTTTTGACTAAGCCACGCTCCCCACCAATAAAAAGTGCTATTTGTAAATATATGATGACGGCATTGCGTCAACAACCAAAGTGTTTCAATCGACGTCTCATACCCATCTTCGGGAATAACTAGAATGCTACCTTCTGGTAGATTTATATCATTAATTATATTAGCCCGGTGAGTACAAAAAATGAAGAATTTTGCATTAGGCCTATAATTAAGCAACTTCTTTATTGCAACATTGATTTCGGATGCGCTTTTTAATTTCCCATTTCTTGAATGACTCTCGGGGGTACTGCTTTCTTCATATACACGGATCCCCAATGCAACTGAATCAACAGTTAACATATATTTCCCTAATTCTAATGTTTTATTTTGATGTGGAACTGGAGGCGTAAGCTCATCTAATATTAAACTATAATTTTTAATAAAATAATACGGTGATTGCCAATACCCTATTAGCCAAATATTTTTCTCACGCACATAACTTATAACTTCTTTTTTAAAAGAATAGTCAGTTCCTTCAGTTAAAAAATAGCCATACACACGACTATGTATAGATATATTATTATCCATTTTTTTTTATATATAAATTTTTCAGCTTTAAAAAGCCAAAATGAAAAACTTTCGAAATGACTAATTACCCGACCTTGAATTGGGAAAGAATCTAATTCGAAAAAGCGATTATATTTAAAATCTCTCATAAAGGCACTTCTGTTGTCAAGAACTAACTTTGAATTCACACTCTTAGCAATAGACCTCCCTGCAGCATACTGAAACATTTGATTACCTAGGCCACCATTGAGAAGAATAAATAATTTATTTTTTATATCTTGATTTTTTTCCATAACCTTTTTATCTGATAATTTTAATATTTTTTAACCATAAAAAAGAATTTATTAATAAAATTAATATAAATAATGGTAGAATTATTTGATAAATTTGTAGGACAATATCTGAAACCCAAATTTTAGGGGCCATATATCCCCAAGGTTTAATTATAGCAATAATAAGCGCCAAAGAGAGTACACCAAATTTTTGAAAGTAATGCGAACAAAGTGCAATATATATACCAGAAATTGTTGAGAGAATAACTACCCCAAACCAGCCTAATTCCCAATAAGCATGTCCACCAGTACTAAATTCAACCATAGTATATGTATCATAGCCGATTGTTTCTCTATAAACCATATACATACCTTGGGAATAAATATCTTTCCCGTCCTTTGTCGATGGGTGAGGTTTATTTGGCATTATTGATCGGGGAAGAAATCCTTTTAGGGAGTTAGAGATGGGATTGAAACTGGCATCATCACCACGCTCATACATATCGATAAATTTTGTAGACATTCTCGATAATGCTCCGAATCTGAAATCTATTTCCTGAAGCGGTGTTTTCCGCCCTTTTTTGTTTATATCTATATCTGTATTTATTGATACTATACCATAATCATTAAATTGAATACTAGCATTAGGCAAACCTCCTCTATAGAAGAATACACCTATTAATAAAGGAAATATTAATGAAAGCCTAATAGCATAATGTTTACCATAGCTATAGTAAATAGTTATAAGAATAAAAATAATAGTATAAATTAAACTTCCTCTCGTATTAATGGTGCCTAAACTAATTAACAACGCCAATAGACCAATTAAACCAGACAAAAGGCTTCGCCATTTAAAACTATTAATAAGTAAGATAACTGCACATGGCGCACCAGCAAAATTTGCTAATGATTTAAATATTCCTAAATATACCGGAGTGCTATTTTTTTGAAGATTTCCAATGTTAATTAATGATTCAACTCTAAAATACAAAAATAATAAACTGATTATTGCTAAACTTATTTGCGCCATAGTTTCTATTTTTATGTGTTTAATATAATTATAATAATGTTTTTTATTTCTAAAGAGATATGCCACTGTTAAATACCCTATTATCCAGAATAACCAAGATACAGTTTCAATAGCATATAAATATCCTGATACTATCGGGTTTATATTGTACTCTATTATATATTTATAATTATTGAGAATATTCAATATTATCGGCAAAAAATAATACATAAGAACTTTATAAAAAGAAAAAAAATATATAACACCTACTAATGTGTGTGATGAAAAATTTAGGGCACTCGCATATTTTTTACCAAACTTTAGAATTATAAGCATAAACATAACAAAAATAATATTTATTATTGAAATTAAATTGTAATCCATAATAACATATTATTTGAGTACAGGATACTTTTTATTTTCATATCATTATAAAACTTCGTTCAACCAACCTATAATTAAATCTTTATTTTCAGAATTTTTCCCCTGTCTATATAATTCATAATCATCATACTGACGTAATGGAAAACAAACATTTTTTTTATCAATTATTTTTAATAAGTGTTGATATGAAGAGATATGTGGGCTACGATGATATTTTCCTACATCATCATATAATAACCCAAAATTTTTCATTATTGCGTTACCTGAGAAAAACCATGTATCTGATAGGTGATAATAATTCAAACCAAGGATCATTGATATTGCCGCCTTCATATTGGGTTGGGTCCAGAATATTTTTTTAGTATATTTTTTATCATTCTGAATATCATATAATTTAAATAAAAGGCTTTTTAAAAGACTAATTTTTGGCAAATCTTTAATTAAGCCAATATGAGTAGTAGTCAAATAACTATGAATTTTAGCCGATAAATTTGAAGAATCTCCAGAGTGGAAATAAAGTGGATTATACTTTTCAAAATTGATTTTTGAGTAAAACTCTACATCCATTCTTAATAACATTACATAATCATATTTTAGATCATTTGACTTTTCATAATTATTTTTCAATTCAATTACCTTTTTTGTGCTATACCATCTACTATATGCTCTATTGATATATTTATTCCTTATATTTTTACTATTGGGGTTTAAATAGTTATTGAGTTTATCAGATGTTAACAACTTTAAATCAGCAATAGTCGCAATCCTTCGTTTTCTTTGATTAACTTGTTTATAAAAATATTTTTGGTTCTCGATAATAAAGTCAGTTGGTTTAATCGTATCCAATATTTGTTGTTTTTGTTCAATTGACCATGAGTGTATAAATATATCAATATTTTTATTTACATTTATTATATTTTTCTTTACAGATTCGAAACACTTATCAGGATGAAGGGTAATCTTTTTACAGTCTTTATCAAATTCCCAGCCACAGTTTCCAAAATAACATAGTGCAATTTTTTTACCCATAATTAACTATCAGCTAAGTTCCTAATAAATTTATCATTTTTATATATCTGAGTTGTATTATAATAGATATTATTTGGCAGTTTATATTTCTTATACGGAAAAGCTTTTGTAACGATTCTCATGAGCCTATCCCAAAACCGAATTTTTCTTAAAATTCTATATGGTATCTGATAAAGCTTTTGCATAGTATTTAACTTGGTGTACTTTATCAAATATTTTTCCTTTATAACCCCATTTCTTTTAATAAAAAGTATGTGTAGTACTTGCCTACGGAACAATGTTAACCTCATTGCTAATAAAGAAAATGATTTATTAATATGTTTTGATTGACAATAATTGTCTGTTAAATAGGTTAGTTCAATTCTATTTAATTTATAATAATCACTTAAATAATAAAATGATGCAAGTTGGTCCAAAGGCACCATATAAACTTTACGAAATTTGTTACTATAGATATCAAAAAGATTTTCTATACTGTATGAATCGACGTCAAAGGCCCTAATTCGTTTATGATTATTTTCATATATATTTTCATCATAGCCAAATTTTGAAACAAAAAACTCTTGAGGTAATAGGACATCTCCTGTTGCAACAACTTGTTGGTAAATAGATCTGTAATAGCTCATAGTATTACGTACCATAATTAAAATTGTCGCATTTTTATCAAATAATTCTAAAATTTTTTCTGAAGCTTCTTCCCAGTGCCGTGGATCCCAACTATTTATTCCTTCCCAACTGAGTAATATATCATTATTTCTTATAATACTAGTAAGCGTTTTATTCTCACCATCAGTACTGTCATTTTCTAAGAATTTTTTAATTAGATCTAATATTTCAACATTATGTCCTGGCGCAACATATAATATTTTTGGCCTAAGTATTTTTATGATAGGAAATACTATATTTTGCAGTGAACTACTAGCAACTTTTCCTAGCCCTATGTGTATGAAATGGCTCATAGAAGCATATTCATTATATTTTTTGTAATACCTTTTTAATAGTCACACTTTTTTAAGTAAAGAGAGCCATATAAAAGAAAGAGCTGAACTACTAACTATACCACCTACAATACCTTTTAAACCAAAATAATATACTCCAATAAAATTAAATGAAAGTCCCAGTAAAGCAATCATTATTTTTGGCATAACTAATTGATTTGGCCTTAGATCACTTTGAATTTTTAATATTAATACTTGGCTTGTAGAAAAAAAGCCTCCAGCTAATATCATCCACGGCAATAAAAAAGATATACTTCTATATTCTTCCGACACTAAATATTTATAAATATTGCTATGGTAAAAATAAGTTATTATAAAAATAATGGATATAACTATCCAAGTAACCTTTATTATTGCCCAAGTTGCATTATTAACCTTATTATTATTTTCTTTGTTTTTAACATTCCCCGATTTCTTAAAAAATATTGGTGTAACAAAATTCAAACCTATTGTTGTCATAATGTTTATTGGTGCCCATCCTAGTTGCAAAACAGTGCTAAAAAGCCCAACTTCGGCGGTACTCATGAAAGTTTCTATTGCCCAACGATCGGAACTCATTTGAATCCAAGTGAATAAATTATAGTACATAGCTGGTTTAGAATATTTCCAAATTTTTAATTTCCATTTTAACACATCTACCTTAGTATCCTTCTCTTTTTTAAACAATGATTTAATAAAAACCAGTTGAGAAGTATTAACAATACCTACAGCAACTACATAGCCTATAAGTAAAAATAATAAATTACTTTTGTTTAAAACCGTAAATATAATAATTGAAAAAATAACTCTTAACAGTATCAACATCCCTTCATGAACTGCTACAATTTTTCTATTTCTTTGTGCATTTTGAACTGCATTCATTAGAGAACTGGCTACTAATAATATTTGGAAAATAATAGCAATAAATGTTGGTAAAAGTAGCTGTATTTTATTAAAATGAAATAATACTCCTAAAATGATAATTTCTATAAAAATTGCAACAAAAACCCCAGTTAAAAACAATTGTTTTGAAGCAATAGAGAATGCGTATGCATATCCTTGTTCTACGGAAAGAATATAATATCTTTTAATTCCTGACGCACAAATACTAAAAGCAACCTGAGTAGCTAGAATACTGAGAGTAAATGATAAAGCTAATCTTCCGTAATCAATTGGATCTAAGTTTTCCGTTAATATTTTTACTAAAAATATATTTCCCAAGACCACTATTAGATAACCTAGAATAACCCAAGTTACTTCTCCTGAATAACTTTTTATTAAATTTTTATTAAATAATTTCTTGAGTTCTATCATTTAAAATAGTTATTAGCCGTACTAGGTAATGAAATATGATAATGAATAATTTATTTATAGCCGAATAGATAATGGTTTTTCGGCATATACGGCATATGGATATCGTTCCAATTATCTATACCGGGGAAATTGCCTTTGAAATTATAAAAGTAATTGACGTTATCCATTTCACCAAAATTTTCTTGATATGCGAGCATTACCCCATTTATTCTAGATAGATTTTGAGAAATTATATTTCTAACTGCAATTGGGCTTTCGCTTAATGACCAGTTTGCAATAAACAATGACTTTTTAACTACAGTTTTATTTAATAAATCAGTAACTTTGGGCTCGAGTTGACTGATATTAATAATATTATGATTATCAGTATTGCCGTCTCCTAACTCCGAAGTTATTAGCCTATTTGCAGTTAAGTAAAATTTTTGCAATGCACTAAACTCCGGTAAATCAAATATTATATACTTGCCTTTAAAGCCCAACTTATGAATAATTTTACACATTGCACCATATCCCCCACCAAATTCAAATATTAAATCATACTCATCTATATGTTTCTTAGAATATTTTTCAAATTGTGAAATATGATAGGCTTGGTGGATTAAATTGCCACTAGAGTTTAGATAAAATGGATATTTAGTTGGGGATCCTATTCTACTTTCTCTTAATGCATTCTTCCATCTCCCATCCCAGTCAGGCAACATTTTTAAGTATCCAAGCTCTTTTTTAACAAATTTTTGTGGATAGGCTGCTACCATGGTTCGTTTTATAATGCCCCATTGTAAAAATTTTAATGGATCATCATTAGTTATTTTTGAAACTAATTCAACTCTGTTTGCTAGCCATTCTTTTTCCGATTGAGTTGGATTTGATGGTAAGTCAATATCAAAAACATTATTTTTTAATTGTTTGATTAATATTTTATACTTCTCATTTAACATTGGAGGTTTAGTAGTTAAAATATTTTTAACTATTCGCTTTATCATTTTCATATACTATCCCTTTAATACCACTATTTAGTTACATAATTTAATATAATCGGCACTGCAACAAACCCTGCAAATGTGTTCGCAATTTGCCAGAACACATCTGTTGAAATACCTTTTATTCTTTGCTTTTTTATGAGTGTTTTATTAGAAATAATTAATTTATAACGTATTTATCATCCGGTACTGAAGGCGACTTAACTACTACTGTTATTGTATCTTCTAAAACAATAAAATCTGTTGCCTCTCCCGGGGTTATAAAAAGTATATCATTTTTTGTATATTCTTTATCATTCATTATAACTTTACCTTCAACGATAACAGTAATTTCAGTAGCTATTTTATGTAGATGGTTCGTTTCCTTATCCCCTTTAGAATATCTTTTTATCGCAACTTCGAATTCAGATTGCTTAATTAAAGATGGATTAAAATCACCAACAAACCAACCTCCAATCATATCGTCTAGGTTAAACTTTTTCATTTATTCCATCTCCTTTACGTAATGAGTTAAATCATCAGGAGTGCCAAGCCCATGCATTGTTTTAAATGGTATATCATAAACACCAATTTTCTTATTATTAGTGATGGCATAATTATAAACCGGACAAACGTAAAATTCATTATTTACTCTATCGTTCTTTACAATCATATCAATAGATGCGTCAATATAATCTTTTCCCATTGAATACATATAAATGCCAACTGTAGCCATTTCGGAAATAGGTATTTTTTCACGAACTTCTTTTACAATTCCTTCTGAATCTGTTCTAGCAAATGACCATTTAGTATTTTTTTCAGGGTCTTTAAAAGTCATTATTGAGCCATCCAGCTTTCGCGATAAACAATCATTCACATAATCTTGAAAGTTAATATCTACAATTTGATCTGAATTAGCAATAATCATGGGTATATCATTATTAATAAAACTTCGAGCATGCAAGACTGTGCAGGCCGCCCCCTCAGTTAAATGGCCAATAGGATGAAATATAGCATTGTATTCACTCTCAATTTTTCGGATGACCTCACTTTCTAAAGCCATATGCTCCTCACGTGCAATCAAAATGTATTGCGCATCTTTGTAGGTAAGATTTTCCAGGATGCGAACGATCATTGGTTTTCCCATAACATCAATAAATGGTTTAGGTTTAGAATATCCAGCGTCTGAAAACCGACTTCCAGCGCCAGCCATAGGGATGACAATATTAACAGCCATTATTTTACCTTTTGATGGTTTTTTTCAAAATATTCAAGCTCTTCTGGTACCGCAAATGACCAAACTTTATTTATATCATATTTACGAATCTTCATCCCTTTTTCGATAAGTTCATTGTAAATAGGACAAATAAAATATTGTCCATTAGTAGTTATTTTTTTTCTAATCATTGCCTTTGCTCCATTAACAAAATCTTTTCCATTTTTAAAATAATAAACTCCGGCTGTGGCATGACGGCTGATTGGTTTTTTTTCCGCACATTCATTAATAAATCCATCATCACCTATCTTCACAAAACTATACATAGGGTGGGTGGATTCAAAAGTAACAATACCACCATCGCATTCATCAGCAGCCATGGCATAAAAAAATTCATTAGAATTCCAGTCCATGTATTGATCTGCATTTATTATGGCTAGCGGTTTTTTATTATTAATTATTTTTTCAGCAGCCAGTACGGTCTGTGGCGCTCCACTTGTTTCTTCTTCTAATGTAACTATTTCTACATTATGGACTAATAATGGCAACATGTATTGCATATTATATTTCTTATATTCGTCCTTATTTAATATAAAAATATATTTTGCTTCAGCATTAATATTTTCAGTAACCCACTGAATCATTGGCTTACCTGCTATATCAACTAAATATTTAGGGAATTTATATCCCGCCCTTTGAAATGATTTTCCTGCGCCAGCCATAGGTATAACGATCTGTAAGTCTCCTCCCTGCCACTTTGGTACAAACGCACCAAATCCATTCTTTTTTGATGATTCGTTTATAGATTTTTTTATATGCTCATAGGAAACTTGCTCGGTATTTTCAACTGCACATAAATGACCTCCAGATTCAAAAGCTGCTTGCCGGCCAACATGTGAATCTTCTACAATTATACATTCTTTTGGCCCTACACCCATCTTTACCATTGCTCTTAAAAACATTTCAGGATTAGGCTTCGGTAACAAAACATCCTGATTCGAGATTAGGAACTCAATATGTTCCATAAACCTCGACGAATTAACATCATTTTTGTTGTTTCTCGAATAGAGTTTGAACAAACACAAATTCTATATCCATCTTTCTTCAATCGTGATAACATCCATCTTAATCGTTCATCATATGTGAACTCTTTATCGATTATTTCCCGCGTTTGTAATTGTTTATCTTTCCAAATATCATCATATATTTTCGGTGATAGCCCTTTACTTTTTGTCAATAATTTTAATTTTTTAGTAGTTGGTAGGCCATCGTATGTAGATAAATGTTCATCTCTCGTTATTGTGCAATCATATTTTTTTAGTGCACGGTTTAAAGCTTCATAATGAAGTTCACGAGCATCAACCAATACACCATCTAAATCAAAAATAATTACCTTAATCATTTAAAGTACTCCTTTGCTTTATACGGAAAATCCGTACATAGTATTATTTTATTATTCCTAATATTTTTTATACATCTTAATTGCTCCCAAAATTTATTATAGGAGCGTTTGTGTAACTCGGGTGATACCAAACAAACCATTTTTCCGTTGTCTAAATGTTTGTTTATATCGTTTTCTTTTATCCAATCATAATAAAAACCATCCATCCATACTCCAGATGATTCCTCGTAAAATACTGGATTAGTTTCAATGTCACTCTGTCTTGTAAAAAAGTTTATTTCTTTTTCGATATATCCCAATGTGTCAGGTACAGACATATCAAATACAAAATAATTTTTTATTTTATATTTACTCAATTTTTTTAATAATTTATTTTGCAACCCATCCGCTTTAATATTTAACGCATTTATATACATATTATTCTCATCACACTTATTAATAATATCAAAATAATCATCGATACTAATTGAATTATTATCTGCTATATCATGTGAAATAACTAACGCTCCTTTATAATCTCTTATATCTGTCTCTAGTCCAAATCCAGATAAAAAAGATTTTTGAAGTGCACCTTTAGTATTTTGATTAAAGGTATTTCCCCATACCCCTCTATGACTAATTATTTTCATTATCTAATTTCCACTAAAATAATTCATTGGTTATTAAATTTTAATTTCTTACACGTTACACATAAAAAACTTAAATATAGGGTCATAACTAGTTTAGCGGTTTATTTCGAAAGATTTCGAGTAATATTTGGTAGATATTTTCATGCCTGTAATTGAGCCTAAACTCACTTTCTTTCAAATAAAAATAGAACGCATTATTATTGATTCCACGATATTTGGAAAGCCTGGTTTTGGCATAACCCCAAAAGCTCTCAATCCGTTTATTTGTGCTCGTCCTCAAGCAAATTCGTTTTTCCCATGATGAAATAAAAATTGATCCTTAAACTTTTCATCATTAATATTATAATCTATTCGACCCGTATTAAACGAACTGCTTCGTCGGATAATGCCATGGACTTCATAGCCTTTTTCAAGTAGGTTTTCTGGGAATAAAAAGGATCCGTCTTGATCTGCAACACCTATGATGAGCGCTTTTTTCATAATTCTATATCCTTATAAATTTTCCCAATACCACTCACAGGCTTGTTTAAAACCATCTAACGCATCAAATTTAGGTATATAATCTATGGCCTTTTTTGCCTTATTTATAGATGCATGGCTATGGGGAATATCACCTTGTCGATTGGGTCCAATTATTGGTTCAATATTTTTAATTTTCTTATCAAACTTAGATAGATTTATTTTTAAAGCATCAAGGAGTTCAAAGAGCGTTGTGTTGCCACCAAACGCTACATTAAAGACTTCCATAACGCATGTAGGTGATATTATTTCTTCTTCCATTATTTTAGATAATTCTGTATAATAAGTTTTTAAATTATTAAGTAGCTTGGATGTGGAGATGATTGCTGCTTTTTCATTAGCCTTGATTACATTGTCAATATAGGTGAAATCTCTGCTATAATTACCATCACCATTTATGACCGGTGATTCGTGGTTTATGAGTTTTTTTACCCAGAGTGGAATTACCGCAGCATAAGCTCCATTGGGGTCTTGGTTTTTGCCAAATACATTAAAATAGCGTAAACCAATAGTTTCTAAACCATAGAGTTCACTATACACCTTTGCAAAATATTCATTCACCACTTTTGTAATGGCATAAGGACTTAAAGGTCTGCCGATACGATCTTCCCTTTTTGGGAGTTCTTTAGAATCGCCATAGGTAGAAGAACTGGCTGCATAAATAAATCGCTTTATATTTTCATCTTTCGCCGAAATCAACATATTTAAAAAGCCATCTATGTTCACAGCATTCGTCGTAGCGGGATCTTTAATTGACCTCGGTACCGAACCTAGCGCGGCTTGGTGGAATACATAATCACAGCCTTGTGTGGCTTTTTTACACGTATCTAATTCTCGAATATCGCCTTCAATAAATTGGAAGTTTTTATTCTCTAAAAAAGGAACAATATTCTTTTTATGCCCTGTACTTAAATTATCCAGACAGACAACTTCATTATTTTGCTTAAGAAAGTGTTCGATTAGATTGGAGCCAATGAACCCTGCTCCACCCGTTACGAGAAGTTTTCTGTTATTAAGAGATTCCATTTTAATTATTTCTTTTATTCTTTCTCTGTAAAAGAAGGTGGAGCATTCAAATAAGACTTAAGTCGATTTCCGAGAAACATTTTCCCGTTCTTTGTTTTAAGATATTTTTCTCGTCTCTTTGCATCCATTTCATTCAGACAACCTTCAAAATATATTAAATGCATCGGTCTTCTATACTTTGTGCTCTCTACATCACCATCTTTATGAGACTTAAGTCTTTGAGCAAGATTTGAAGTATAACCCGTGTATTTATCATTATCTTTTTCACTATACAATACATAAACATAGAAAAAATTATTCATAATAATCTTGCTCTAATTTAAAAAAGGGTGAACCCTGCTCCGCCGGTGACTAAGAGTTTTGAATTAGTTAGTTTTGAATTATTCAATATTTTTTCTTTTGTATATTTTATAAACTGATTGAATTCCATGATTAAGCTCTATATTATATTCCCAACCCATTTGATTCAATAAGGTAGTTTCTAGCAATTTTCGAGGTATTCCATCAGGTTTAGTGTTATTAAACTGTATTTCTCCTTTGAAGCCGACAATTTCTTTAATATGAGAAGCTAAATCTTTGATAGAAATTTCTTTACCGGAACCAATGTTGAGCACGGGAGGCAGATCGCAGATATCAGAAGTCGAATGTCGAACATCAGATGATCGTGATTTGATGCTAGCATTATATATATTATTCTTTTCCATTAAAAATGTGCAAGCGTTGGCGAGATCATCGACGTGGAGAAATTCGCGGAGTGGGGTGCCTGTGCCCCAGAGAGAGATAACCACCCTAATAGCGGCAGGTGACTGGAGATAGGAGTCAGGAGGCAGGGAATCGGGTTGTGTTATTGTAATACCGTGTGATTTAAGTAAATCGAAAATTTGTTCTTTAGAAGCTGAACCATCAAAGCCATTTATTGGGTTTTTAGTTAAATCGGATTTAATAGATTCCCAATTATTTTCTTCAAGGCATTTTCCTAGGTGGAATTTTCTTAATAGAGCCGGTAAAACATGCGATTTCTCTAAATCGTAATTATCACCTGGTCCATATAAATTCGTTGGCATTGCAGATATAAAGTTTGTACCGTATTGGCGATTATAGCTTTCGCACATTTTAATACCAGCAATTTTTGCAATGGCATAAGGTTCATTGGTTGGTTCCAATTCCCCCGTTAATAAATATTCTTCCTTCATAGGCTGTGGGCAATTTCTCGGATAGATACAAGAGCTTCCCAAAAACAATAGCTTCTTTACTCCATGAACATAAGATTGGTGAATTACATTATTTTGAATCTGGAGATTATCATAAATAAATTCTGCTCTATAGGTATCATTGGCTAATATGCCCCCCACCTTTGCTGCCGCGAGAATGACGAATTCTGGTTTTTCTTTTTCAAAAAAGTCTGTTACTGCTTGCTGGTTTCGTAAATCCAATTCTTTAGACGATTTGCCAATCAAATTGGTATAACCCTTAGATTCAAGATTACGCCAAATGGCAGAGCCAACCATGCCAGTGTGGCCAGCGATAAACACTTTAGAGTTAGGAGATAGGCTTGAGGAGACAGGAGACAGGGGCAAGGAATCAGGAGATAGATTGGAGGAATCAGATGATATAGTATTTCTCATGATTTCTTATTATTTGACTTTATAAGTCCAATTAACATGGCTGAAATTTCTCTGGATTCCTGTATCCAATTTCGCCCAATTTCGTTATGAATATATTTTATTTCTATTCCGATCATTATTTGTGTACACAACTCCCCAGCACTTCCTTTTGCTATTGTATAGAATCTATTTTTATCTTTAATTGAATCTCGCTCATACCCTTCAGAAATATTTGACAGAATTGACAATGATGAACGAGTAATTTGGCTACAAAATGAAAAATCATTACAATTTTTAAAATGTTTTTACACTTCAACAGATAAAGCAACGCTTCTTTTCCACACCTGTAAATTTTCGAATCCAAGACTCACCTTACCACCTCCTTCTTCCTGACTCCTTCTTCCTGTATCCTGCCACCTTCACTTAATATCCCCGTTTTTTAACTTTTTTCCAATCTGATTGAACCATATTTTTTACCAACTCAACAAAAGGTGTTTTTGCTTCCCAACCTAATATTTCTTTTGCTTTTGAAGGATCACCTAATAATGTTTCTACTTCTGTGGGGCGATAATATTTAGGGTCAACTTCAATAATGGTTTTTCCCGTTTCGGTATTTATTCCAACTTCATTTTCATTTTTGCCTTTCCAATCAATTACTATACCCAATTCCTTAAAGGAACATTCTACAAATTCTCTTACAGAATGTTGCTCACCGGTTGCAAGAACAAAATCTTCAGGCGTATCTTGTTGAAGCATTCGCCACATGCCTTCGCAATATTCTGGCGCGTAACCCCAATCACGTAATGAATTTAGATTGCCTAAATATAGCTTCTCTTGTAAGCCTTCTTTAATTCGTGATGCGGCTCGTGTAATTTTACGCGTTACAAATGTTTCGCCCCGTCGGGGTGATTCATGGTTAAACAAAATACCATTACAAGCGAATAAATCGTATGCTTCCCGATAATTGACTATAATCCAATATCCATATAATTTAGCAACAGCATAAGGCGATCTGGGATAAAAAGGCGTTTTTTCTGTTTGGGGTGTTTCTTGTACTTTACCAAAAAGTTCACTGGTTGATGCTTGATAAAATTTTGTTTCAAGGCGTGTTTCTCTTATTGCGTCTAAAAACCGTAGCGTTCCAAGAGCATCTACTTGTGCAGTGTAATCCGGAATTTCAAATGATACCTGTACATGGCTTTGTGCGGCCAAATTATAAATTTCATCCGGCTCAATGGTTTCTAAAATGCGATTTAAGTTACTGGCATCTGTTACATCACCATGATGAAAGAAAAATTGATCTTTATACTGCTCATCATTGATAATGTGATCTATTCTTCCCGTATTAAAGGAGCTACTTCGTCGAATAATGCCATGGACTTCATAGCCTTTTTTGAGTAAAATTTCTGCTAGGTATGAGCCATCTTGACCTGTAATGCCTGTAATGAGTGCTTTTTTTATCATTCTATATCCTTATAATTGACGAAGAAATTGACTATTTACTATTTGACAAAAAGAAAAAGTGTTCAAGTAGGAAAGTGTTCGTGTGTTAGAGTGTTCAAGTGTTTAGGTGTTTGAGTATAAATGTGTTAGAGTGTTCAAGTTTGAATGTGTGAAAGTGTTTAGGTGTTTAGTTTTACGATTAATTCTGGTGCATTTAGGTTGATTTTGGAGAACGCGAACCATTTTTTACCTAGGTCTTTTAACGACGCACCAATATGATAAACGGTTTTTTCATCAATGATTAAAAACCTGTCGTGAGATTTACTGAAGGTTTTTACTTCAATAGGCGGATATTGTGCGTTGTGCTTTTTCAAATCTAATTCCACCTGCTTTGTGATGGTTTTTGTATAGATGATAGCACTTACCTTGGTATGTCTTTTTGATAGAATCATTAATACTGTTTCGTCCATATAATTGTCTATTAAGATGATTGATTTCTTGGCAGATTTTATTATGTCCGCCACAAATGTATAGGCATCAAAGATTTGGCCATCGTAAAAGATACCTTCGACGGGCGGCAGGTTTGTTTTAATCAATATATCAAATTTTTGATCATGCTCAATTAATTTACTTTCAATCCTATCTACTCGTTGGTTGAGTACATGTCCTTTGAGTAAATAATCTTTAAGAATTTTATTAGCCCAAATTCTAAATTGAGTACCTCGTTGAGATTTAACTCGATACCCTACTGGAATGATTACATCAAGATTGTATATGAGAATCTTTCGATTTACTTTTCTTTTCCCCTCCATTTGAACTGTCAGGTAATCCTTGACAACTGCCTTTTTATCTAACTCTTTCTCTTTGAAGATATTATTAATGTGTAAACTAATATTTTGTTTAGTCGAATCAAAAAGTTGCACCATTTGAGCTTGGGATAACCAAACGGTTTCATCTTCCAATTTAACATCAATTTGAACGGATTGGTCACCTGCTTGATAAAGTATGATTTCGTTATTCATGTACTTTAGAATTGACTATTGAAGATTGACGATTTACTATTTGAAAAAAGGAAAAGTGTTCAAGTCGGAAAGTGTTCATGTGTTCAAGTGTGAAAGTGCATTGGAATTGATTATTGATAATTGAATATTTTAATTCTGGATTAGTGGATAAATGGATTGCTGGATTAATGGAAAAAAACAAAAAAAACTAGCCATGAACGAGGGAATTGGCTTAGTAATTGACTATTGATTATTGATGATTGATGATTTTAATTCTGGATGAATGGATAAATGGATTGCTGGATTAATGGCATCCTTACGCTTCGCCTGCCGGAGATCCGATTATTGATTGAATGGATGAAAAAGAGTCCTTGAGTTGGATGATTTATTTTGCAAGCAATGGAAATTTTTCAGGATGCTTAATCATATTAATACTTAAATCAATATCCAGCTCAGGCCAATAATAATGACCGGCAGAAGGTTCTTCTACATTTATTATTTTATTAACAGATGCATCTTTAAACCATGGAAAATCTTCGAAAGATAGAAAAAATTCTTGCCCGTTTGTGTATATCCAAACACCATGGCTAGATATGTTTGACACTTCAGTTAATGAAGTGTTTTTGCCAAGCACTTTTGATTTCGTCATAATGATCCTCTACAATATGTTCAATTTTAGTCAATTTTCTACTAGGAATACGATAATTCTTTGCTAATTCAATTTTTGGCTCTAGCCAGTATTTAGCTTCACCATCTGCACAATAAATATGAATATGCATTCTTGTCTCTTCCCTTGAAAAGAAAAAGAAACGGAAACCATCAACTCTAAATACTGTTGGGCTCATTTTTTCTGGTTACTGACCTTAATATTCCCGCCTGCTCCCGAAGAATGAGGGCGGGCAGGGATAATTTACTATTGAAAAAAACAAATTATTTGTTCTTGCGGGCGGTTTTGCGCGAAGAAAAGAAAATAGCTGTTAATTCTTCGCTTTCTTTGAAAAGAGGTTCTACCTTTTTCTTTGGCAGTAATTTTTCGTCAATGATAAATTCGAGCCAAAAGCTACTTTCGTCTGACTCCTCAATTACAATGCTCAACTTTGATATAAATCCTGCTTTTGATTGGGCAATACAGGCAGCTCTGTAATTCGCTGCAACTGAAGTAGAACTCCTGATTAATTGCCCCCGAACATGCATCCCTAATGTTGTATTCGGTAATGACATACAAAGCTTAACGCAACGGTGAGCGAACGTTTTTGATCTTTTCTTTAATTCGTCTTTATTCAATTAGAAATGGCCTTTTAAATTGACTTTAGAATTGAGAATTTACTATTCCCGTCTGCTTCCGAATAATGAGGGCGGGCAGTGATAATTGAATATTTACTATTTGGGAAAACTGTTGTAAAAAAGTGTTCAAGTGTTTAGGTGTTAGAGTGTTCAAGTGTTAGAGCTGCGGCGCGGTAAAATTGAAAAAAAGAAAAACATGAAACGAAGACCGGAAATCGAAGTAAGGATGCTAGGATATAGAATCAATTTTATCTATTACCCACGTGCGATATCTAATGCAGTTTGTCTTTATTTTATCAGCTTGCTTCCTTGAATACACTTTACCGCCGTAAGCCACTTTCGATTTTTCTCCAAGAATTTTTCCCAAGCGATTAAGCGCTGTTTTATCCTCTTTAGATAAGAAAAGAGTCTGCTCAACAAGATAAATAGCCTGTGTATGATCATCCCCGGCGCTTTTAACACTACCCGCTTTAATGGTTAAGGCATCTGTGTAAGCTATAGCTGCGTGAACAAATAAAATAGACGCGGATGTCCACAGTTCATTGTCTTGATTGTTCATTGCTCCTTTGTAATACTCTTCGGCGACAACATAATATTGTTTCCATTGGATTCTATCTACAGACTTTTTTGATAATTTTTTTGGTGTCATCGAGGCTTGGTGCCTGCTAATGGGATGTGATTTCGGATAACATCATTTATTAAATCGCGGTACTCTTTACTGTTTTGCCATTGATCCAATGTTAAAATAACAGGCGAAAATGATAATCCGAATTTCATATAAATATTCTGATTCCATTTCATTATAAGATTCTCTAATTGATTCACCCTATTTTCGTCGTCGGCAACGATGAAGACATCAAGGTCGCTTTCTTCTGTATCTGTTTTTTTAGCTACACTCCCATAAATGCACGCCCAAACACACTTCCCATTTAAATCTTGCTTTAATATTCTTTTAAGCATGGGTAAATATTCATTTTCAAGTGTAAAAAGAGACGAAAGAGCGTGTTTGTTAAAATAATGATTTCGGTTAAGTCTAAATAATTTTGTTTTACCTGACCCCAGATTTTCAACCAAGTTTAATTGTTCTAATCGTAGAAGCGATAATCGACATGTTCTATCGTTAATCCCCGCACGACGAGCAGTCTCCCTTCCATTAATACCTTGATTTAATTGATTTAAAACACGCAAAATGGATATATGACTGGGAGCTGCCAAAATTTTTTGCAATGGATATTGTGTAAATGAATGCTTCATAGTGAGTAAATTACTACTCATTTGCGTAATATACTACTCGTATATTGACTATTGAAAAAAAGAAAAAGCGTTCAAGTCTGTTGGAACCATTTTGATTGAAAAACATCGTATAATTTTATTCAACCATTTTCGGAATAAATTAATTCTTTTTTCTTTACACACAAGGTATTGCATAGGCTTCTATAAATATCCCAATTTTTGGATTTTACCATAGATTTTATTTACGAGCACTTCGGGTGATTCCCCACTAGAATCAATCACAATTTCTGCATCCGTTGGCTCTTCGTAAGGATCAGATATGCCCGTAAATTCTTTAATAATGCCTTTTCTCGCTAAAGCATACAGCCCTTTTACATCTCGCTCTTCGCATTTGGCTAAAGATGTATTCACAAACACTTCTATAAATCCACCCAAAGGAGAAATGAGTTCTCTGTTTACTCTCCGATCTGCCGTATAAGGTGCAATAGGTGCACAAATGGCAACGCCACCATTTTTAGTGATTTCACTGGCTACAAATCCAATACGTTGCACATTCAAAGATCGATGTTCTTTCGAAAATCCTAATTCACTGGATAAATGCGTTCGAACAATATCTCCATCCAAAAGAGTAACCGGCCGGCTTCCTTCTTCTAGCATTTTTACCAATAAACCATTGGCTAAAGTGGATTTCCCCGAACCGGATAATCCTGTAAAAAAAATAGTTAATCCACGTTGGTTGAGCGGTGGCCGCGATGCTTCTAACTCTTGAGCCACTTCTTTATAAGAAAACCATTCAGGAATCCCTTTACCTTCATCTAACAAATCACGGAGTTCTGTACCAGAGATGGTTTTAAAATCTGTTCCTTTTTCAATCGCATCAATGGCTTCGTATCGGTCTTCCTTAGGCAAATAAACCATAAACTTAAATGGTACCATTTCAATGCCAATTTCATCTTGATGTTTTAAGAGTAATTCTTGCGCATCATAAGGACCATAAAATGGATTCCCATTTTTATCATTCCCAGGGCCTGCATGATCTCTGCCCACCACAATATGAGTGCAACCAAAATTCTTACGAATCAGCGCATGCCATAATGCTTCTCTGGGGCCACCCATTCGCATCGCTAAGGGAAGTAAACTCATCATGGCTGAATTTTCAGGATACTTGGGAAGCACATGTTGGTAACAGCGAACGCGAGTATAATGGTCCACATCGCCAGGCTTGGTCATGCCTACTACAGGATGAATCAGTAGATTTGCATTCAAATCTTGGCTGGCGCGCATGGTCATTTCCACATGAGCTCTATGTAAAGGATTTCGGGTCTGAAACGCCACAATTTTATCCCAGCCTTTTTCTCTAAAAATAGCTTTTAATTCTTCTGGCGTATGACGGTTATCCTTATAATCATAATGATTGGGCAAGGCAATGCCTTCCAAAGATCCACCCAAATAAACAGGCTTACTGTGGTTGTATAAATAATTCACTGCAGGATGAGTTTCATCTGTGGTCCCATAGACGGCTTGGGCTTCTTCTTTAAAATCGGGTCGGTAAATATCAGAAATGCTTAATACAGCAAGGGCAAATCCTTCATGGTCACGAAGGGCAATTTTATCTCCGCAAGAGACTTCTTTTGCAAAATCTTCATCCACATCCAAAGGGATAGGCATGGGCCATAGAGATCCATCTTTTAAGCGTAAATTGTTTAGCACGGATTGGTAATCTGCCTCGCCCATAAAACCAGTCAAGGGAGCAAAGGCACCATTGAGCAAAAGTTCCAGATCGCAAATTTGTCGCTCCGATACTTGCCACGATTTATAGCTAAATGCTTCTTTTTTTAATGCATCAGGGTTTGATGACATAAGGGTGTTTTTCATGAGTGTTATTATGTTCCTTTATTTGTTTAAAAACAGTGACGTGTTACGGGTTTCTGTTCACGTGTTACTTATTACCGCACAGGAGAAAAGCGAAAGTTCTCTTTCCAATGTTTCATAATATTGTAATTCATTCAACTTCTGTCTCCCGCTTCCCTTCATCCTGTTTCCGTTTTTATTTCGAGATAAAGCTCCGCCCCGTGACTCCCATAATGAGGAAGCCTTAAGGCTTTATAGTAACAAGTTTAAACGTAGAAAGTAAAAAGGATAGGTGTCACTTTTCACTTGAGAACTTTTATCTTTCTTGCTTAGTCTTCTCCACCGGCTCACCCCAGATAAGTAAAGCTTGATCCATATTTAATTGCTCCCAAAGAGCATGTAATTCTTTTTTCGTTACCACCATAGGTCGAATCTTACGCGAAATATCCTTCCCTCGCCGTTCTGCAATACGATCTAATTCAGGTTTATTAATATCCCCTAATAATACAACATCTATCAATCCAGAATCAATTCCTTGAGCATAATCACCAATGATGTAAGCTGACTTTACTTCACCAATCATTTTTATCAGTGTTTCCACCAATTGATCCACACCTGCATATTTTTGGACAAGGTCCCGAAGTTCATTAAAAAGAGAATGGTGAGTGTTTGCACGATATTCAATGGTGCGTCCAACCTGTTCAGACTTTATAATTTTTGCATCCGATAAGCGATTCAGTTCCACACGAACGCTATTCGTGGATTCGTCGAACTCGGTAGCTAAGCCACGGAGATAAGCGCGCGTACCAGGGTTAAGGAAAAACTTCATTAAAAGTTTAACCCGTGTTTTAGAAGTAATTAGAGTTTCTAACATATATACATGTTTAATGAGTTACTATTTTACTCGTATAAACTTTTATTGTCAATATAATTATAGAATTAAATTGATTCATACCTGTCCAAAACGATAAATCTTATCACAATAAAAACAGCTGTCATGCCGGAAATTCAGAATGAATTATCCGGTATCCACTTGAGGTTTGCTGACCCCCTATTATATTATTTCATTAATAATAGCTCATTTTATGGAATTATTATAATTCTAGAATGAAATCTTAATCGGGATTTACAACACGAAGAAAAAAGAATAAAATGTAAGAAAAACCATTTTTCATAAGTATTATTTGTATCTATTCAGGAAAATTCGAACCATTTGTGTCTAATGAATAATCCGGGTTAGATAATTATAAATAATCATTTAAATTTTTCTGTGAATTCTAACCGAATCTTGGACATTTAATTCGTTTATAATCGCAATTAAGAATTCATTTCATAACCACCACACTATTCAGATTAATTACAGTTAGAGAGGAAACAATTGATATCTACAACAAATATCTCCATTCAGTTTGGGACCAAACCCCTTTTTGAAGACATTAATGCTACATTCACCAAAGGAAATAGGTATGGTCTCATTGGAGCAAATGGATCTGGCAAATCTACATTTTTAAAAATTCTATCCGGAGAATTGGACCCAACATCCGGAAAAGTTAAACTTGATTCAAAAGAACGAGTAGCCGTATTAGACCAAAACCAATTTGGTTACGAAGATGTAAATGTCATTGATTGTGTCATGATGGGACATAGAGAACTTTGGAAAATAAAAAGTGAACGCGATCGTATTTACGCCTTGCCGGAAATGAGCGAAGAAGATGGGATGAAAGTTGCCGATTTAGAATCCCATTTCGCGGAAATGGACGGGTATTCTGCCGAATCTCAAGCGGGTGAATTATTATTAGGCGTAGGCATTCCCCTTGAACAGCACGATGAGCCAATGCGTTCAATCGCCCCGGGACTGAAACTGCGTGTATTGCTCACGCAAGCTCTTTTTGGAGATCCTGGCATTTTACTGTTAGATGAACCAACAAATAATTTAGATATTAATACTATTCGTTGGCTGGAAGATATTTTAAAGTCTCGTAATAGTACAATGATCATTATTTCTCATGACCGGCATTTTCTCAATAGTATTTGTACACATATGGCTGATATTGATTATGGGGAATTACGATTATACCCAGGGAATTATGACGATTTCATGTTGGCATCAACCCAAGCTCGTGAACGATTATTACTTGAGAATGCAAAAAAGAAAGCTAAAATTGACGAATTACAATCATTTGTAAAACGGTTTTCGGCTAATGCTTCAAAAGCAAAACAGGCCACATCTAGAGCGAATCAAATTAGTAAAATAAAATTAGATGATATTAAAAATTCCAGTCGCGTTTACCCATTTATTCGGTTTCAACAAGAATCTAAAGTGTTTAATAATGCATTAACCGTAAACGATTTGAGTAAAGGATTTGAGGGCCTATCCGTTTTGAATAACTTAAATTTTTCATTAGATGCGGGAGAACGCCTCGCTATTATTGGAGCAAATGGTATTGGTAAAACAACTCTTCTTCGATGTTTAGTTAATGATTTGACGATGGATGGTGGTTCAATTAAATGGTCTGATAATGCAGAAATTGGGTATTTCGCTCAAAACCATGATGAAGATTTTAAGTCGAATATGTCCCTTTTTGATTGGATGGACCAATGGAGACAAAAGGGCGATGATTTACAAACAATCCGTGGGACGCTTGGACGATTATTATTCTCACAAGATGACATAAATAAACCCGTAAATGTTTTGTCTGGCGGAGAGCAAAGACGTATGTTATTCGGTAAAATTATATTACAACGTCCAAACATTATTATAATGGATGAGCCAACCAATCATTTAGACATGGAATCAATAGAATCATTGAATCTGGCGTTAAGTAAGTTTGATGGAACATTAATATTTGTCAGTCATGACAGGGAATTCGTATCATCATTGGCGACACGAATCATTGAATTAAAACAGAATAAAGTTATTGAATATGGAAGTAACTATGATAGTTATTTACATAGCACTGGAACAGAATAAAATCGAATTAAGTATTAATTCGAAGCCTCATTTGCATATTTCTCTTTTTTCTTAGCCGCAGCACGTTTCCCAGCATCCAACTCCATTTTTCGAAGTCGAATATTTTCAGGTGTTACTTCAACTAATTCGTCTTCAGCGATAAATTCTAAAGATTGATCTAATGATAGGATTCGATGGGGTCTAAGCGTCACAGTCATATCCGAATTTGCACTTCGCATATTCGTTAATTTTTTCTCACGTGTTATATTAACATCCAAATCACCTGACCGATTCCTTTCGCCGATAATCATTCCCGGGTAAACTTCTGTAGTAACTGGAATAAATAATTCCCCACGATCAACCATACCTAAACTTGCATACGTTGTTGTTTTTCCTTTTCTATCCGAAACCAAAGCACCATTTTTACGTTGTGGGATAGACCCAAACCAAGGGGCAAATCCCGCAAAAAGTTTATTCATAATTCCAGCACCTTGCGTGTCGGTGAGAAATTGACTCCGAAACCCAATGAGTCCACGTGAAGGAATTTTAAATTCCATATTCACACGTCCATGTCCATGATTCTGTAAATTGGTCATTCTCCCTTTTCTAATTGATAACTTTTCCGTCACAGTTCCCACTTTATCTTCAGGAATATCTAAATAAACATCCTCCATCGGCTCCATTATTTTTCCATTCTCTTCATGTGTAATAACTTGTGGCTTAGAAACCATAAATTCAAATCCTTCTCTTCGCATTGTTTCTATGAGAACGGCCATTTGGAGTTCACCACGCCCACAAACTTCAAATATATCTGGACGATCTGTTAATATTATTTTTAAAGACACATTGCCTAATGTTTCTTTTTGTAACCTATCACCTAGATGACGAGAGGTTAAATACTTTCCTTCCTGTCCTGCAAAAGGGCCATTATTTACATAAAAAAGCATTGAAACAGTCGGTTTGTCAATCTGAATTCTCGGTAATGGTTCAGGATTTTCATGGGATGAAATAGTATCACCAATCTCAATACCTTCAATGCCAGCAATGGCTATAATATCTCCAGCTTCTAATGTATCAACCGGTATTTTTTGAAGCCCTTTAAAAGTGTATAAAGCAGAAAATTTCTCTCCATTTTTAATCCCATCCTGACCACAAAGACTATATTGTTTATTCATTTCAAGAATACCATTGCTCAATCTTCCAACCGCAATTTGACCCACATAAGGATCATATTCTAAATTGGTAATTAAAAATTGGGGTGTATGATTATCATTTGCGTCAGGTCCAGGAATATTTTTTATAATGGTATCAAACAATGGCTTTAAATTATTTGAAGAATCGCCCATTTCATGGTGCCCAATTCCATCCTTTGCATTCGTGTAAATGATGGGAAATTCAATTTGCTCATCATCTGCATCCAAGTCGATAAATAAATCATAAACTTCATTTACCACTTCTTCTATTCTTGCATCTCCGCGATCAATTTTATTTATAACGAGAATAATAGGTAATTGTTTATCCAAAGCCTTTTTTAAGACAAATCGCGTTTGAGGCAATGGACCTTCACTTGAATCAACCAATAATAAAGCACCATCCACAAGATTTAAACTTCGTTCCACTTCCCCGCCAAAATCAGCATGACCCGGTGTATCAATAATATTGATTTTTACATCTTTATATTGAACAGCTGTATTCTTGGCTGTGATAGTAATTCCACGTTCTTTTTCTAAATCCATGGAATCCATCACACGGTCTTCCACTTCTTGTCGTTCATGAAATGTTCCACTCTGTTTGAGTAAACCGTCAACTAATGTTGTTTTACCATGATCAACATGGGCAATGATTGCGATATTTCTAAATTTTTCTTTTTTCATAATAAGGATATAATTCTTTTATTTGATTCAAAAAAGGCGCGGGAATCTCTTACAAATATTCCGAATAAGAAATGGAATAAGGTATTATTATAAAATATTTTGTCAAAGTCCAAGGTGAATAGAAATACTCCATTCACCTTGGATACCTTAGAATAAGGTCGAGTCAGATTACTTTTGTGCGTAGGCGCTTGGGAAACGCGATAAAAAAGCAATAGCTAATCTTAATTCACGCTTATCGACGCATTCACCAATTTTATGTGTATTTTGTTCCACGCCTGGTCCAATCCCAAACATAGCAGGATGCTTAAACCCGCCGGCATGAATCCATGCTTTTTTATCCGAAATATCAATGGAATCATTCTCTTCCGGAATAGGGAAACCAACGCCATCTGTTGAAAAAATCCAGCGATCAATCCGTGGCTCTTTCCGTAAAGTACCAGCTGTTTCCACTTCAGTTTCCACGTTGGGTGTTACCACATTTCGATACACATCCGCCGCCGTTTGAATAGCAGGATGCTCTTCCGGTGTCGCCCAACCCATATAAATTTGCTTATTTCCAGGACGATAATTCCGCCAGGTTAAATCGTCATATTCCGGAACCGATACATCCACATCCAATCCGGCATCTCTTGCACGTTTTATTGATTCAAGATTTTCGATATCTTGTACAGCTTCAGCAGGGATTTCACCCACTGTTAATCGGCGATCAAACCTAAATGTGAATCGATCCGGGACAGCACAATCACTGGGCGTTTCTAACTGTGCCCAAGATGCAGTTCGTGTTCCATGGCCTAAAAATGGGTCATCTTTAAACCCTTCTCGATCATCATATTTTTGTGCCGCTTCTGCAATAATGGCTCCACCAAATTCCAGTGGATTAAGACCTTCCCAGGGCATAGAGCCGTGACAAGAACGGCCTGTAACAGTAACCATAATTTGCATCCGTCCCCTTTGCCCACGATAAATCCCAAGTGATCCTTTATTGGCATCGCCTGTTCCTTCCGTTAAAATGACTACATCCGGAATTAATTCTGCGCCTGCACCCGGCAACACTTTATTCATGAGATACATGGGGCCGGCACCATCATTATCTTCTTCTGCAGCTGTGGCATAAGCTCGAATGATTGTCCCTTTGAGAGATCCTTCGTCCACCAATTCTAAAGCAATTTTAGTGGCAACAATTTCTGAAATGACACCGCCTAATTGGTCGGCAGATCCACGACCAAAAATAAGTTGATCCCATTCATCATCTGGTGGTAAATAGCCCAATTCGCCACGTAAAAATTCACGTGCCATATCATCTTTATTAATGACACCATCATAAGAGTCCAAACTGTTGTTTGTTTTCGAAAGCCATTGATCTCTTAAAGCACCCACCGTGTCTGAATGTCCGTCAAAATAAATGATGCGTTTTTCTTCATCAGGAATTCCATCATTCTCATCTTTAACGGTCCAAACCAAATTGCCATATTCATCAAACCAAACATCTTCTTCTGAGCGAACCGCTTTGATTTCAATAATTCGTTTCATTAAATATTCTAATCGTGGACCTTCATGATTGCTTAACCCGCAATCCGGATCGCCACCCTGATCAACCGGTTTATCCACATAATCCGCAGGAATGCGAATGGCTTCTTTTAATAATTCTTCAGCTAACGGTAAATATTGTTCACTTAATTCTGAAATTCGTCTGTCCAAGTCGTTCATTATTCTTTTTTTCCTTTTTTATTTATTTATTTTTGCCACGAAGAGCACCAAGAAACACAAAGATTTAATGAAAACATATTCTGATGCATTATGTTAATATTCATTTCGTTTTAATTTATGTTTCATCTTGTTTTTCCTTCTTACGATTAAAATCTATTATTCCATAATATTTCTACTTTAACCACACAAAATTTTGCAAGGAAAGGAAACCCTTTTCCCTTAATGAAATTTCATGAACTTTTCGGCTAAATATTCAATTTATTTAATTCTTTTAATACTTTTTCCGGTGTGATGGGACATTCTCTTAACCGTGCTCCACACGCATTATAAATGGCATTTGCTACGGCGGGTGCGGGTCCATTGATGGGAATTTCTGCTACCGCTTTCGCACCATACGGTCCCGTAGGTTCATCTGTGTGAACAAATTCTGCAACAATCTCCGGCATATCAATGGATGTATAAACATGGTAATTTTCAAAGTTTGTATTGATGGGTCGCCCTTTTTCATCGAAAACCATATGTTCAGATAACGCCATTCCTAAAGATTGGGGGATGGCTCCTTCTGCCTGTCCTTCCGACATTTGCGGATTAATGATTTGCCCTGAATCCGTAATGGATACAATTTTATTCACTTTCACAAATCCTGTTTCCGTATCCACTGTTACATCTGCAAACGTTGCATTGTAAGGTGGTGGGCTGTCATAGCTGACTTTTGAAGCGACGGCTTGAATCTGGGTTTGATGGTCCGTATAAAAAGATTTTGTACAAATATCTTGGTAAGAAATAGATTTCCCATCCGATGATACCACATGATTATTTTCAACGGTTGCTTGATCCACTTCAAGCAATTTTTTACCTTGTTCCAGGATTTGGCTCAATACATCTTCTGCAGCCTTTTTCACTGCCGCACCCGTTACATACGTTGTGCTGGATGCATACGCACCTGTATCAAATGGCGTCGTATCCGTATCGGAAGAAATGACAATTATTTTATCAATTGGAACGTCTAACACTTCTGCCGCAATTTGTGCCAATGCTGTATCTGAACCCGTTCCCAAATCTGTGGCACCCATATTCAAATTGAAACTGCCATCTTCATTCATTTTAATATAAACAGAACCCATATCAATTCCGGCAATGCCCGATGCTTGGGCCACAGTTGCCAACCCCACTCCCCGGCGAAAAACGCCGGATTTCTCTTCGGTTTTAATATTATCCCAGTCAATCAATTCACGACCGCGATCTATACATTCATCAATGCCATTGGAACGTAAAATAACCGGAAATCCTTCTCTTCCTTCGCCTAACACTTTGGCGATGGGCACATCTTCTCCTTCTCGGAAATAATTCTTTTTCCGTAATTCGATTGGGTCAACATCCAACTGAATGGCTATTTCATCCATGAGAGATTCCAAAGCAAAATAGCCTTGGGGTGCGCCATAACCACGATACGCCCCGGCAGGCGGCAGATTTGTGTAAACAGAGTTTGCGCGAATTCTTACATTAGGCGCACGATACAGTGCCAGCGTTTTACTCGCGCTTACGGACATAACCGTTAAAGCATGGGGACCATAACCACCACAATTTTGTAAAATTTCCATATCAATAGATTGCATCATTAAATCTTTATTTAAACCGATTTTATATGTAACCCATTGGGGGTGACGAGATCGGGCTGCATAAAATTCTTCTTCGCGAGTATATTCTAACCGACATGGTTTACCTGTTTTAAGTGTAACAGCAGAGCATACTTCTTCATTTAGGATTTCTTGTTTTCCGCCAAAACCACCACCAATACGCGGTTTTATTACACGAATTTTCCCTACAGGAATATCCAATATTTCTGCCACCACTCTACGAACATGATATGGCACTTGAGTCGCTGTACGAATAATCAAGCGGTCATTTTCATCTAACCAAGTGAGCGTAATATGGGGTTCAATGCTACATTGCTGGGCGTAAGGAGAATAGTAAGTACCTTCAAAAACATGGGCAGATTCATCAAAACCCTTTTGAACATCGCCTAATTCTTCTTCAATATTCGCCGCAATATTTCTGGACGCATCATGGAGAAAACTAAAGCCATCCTTTCCCGGATGAATAACCGTCTTATTATCCATGGATTTTTTCATATCAAAGATGGCGGGTAATTCTTCATATTCCACATCAATTAAATCAAGCGCTTCTTCGACTACTTCCAAGGATTTTCCTGCAATAACAGCCACGCGATCGCCAACAAATCGCATTGTTTTATTAAACATACTTGTATCTCTTGGAGATGGTTCAGGATAGCCTTGTCCGGCTGTCGTAAAATAATGGGGAGTAAAATCTTCGTGGCTTAACACAGTTTCAATTCCATCTAATTCTAACGCTTTACTTTTATCGATGGAAATAATTTTTCCATGAGCGATTGGGCTATGAAGAATTTTTGCAAATAAATAATCTTTTTTTGGCATATCATCTGCGAAAACTGCTTTTCCCTTTGCTAAAGATAAGCCATCTACACGACGCGTCTTTTGTCCGACTATTTTCATGATATTAACCACCAAGTTCGCAAAGATTCGCGAAATGTTGTACAACTGCATTATTGGATTGGTGGATATTTGGAATATTGATTCTCCGCACAGTTAGTTTTATTTCTTTTCCATTAATCCAACTATCCATTAATCCATCCATCCAATTTTCCATGACACTATAATTTCTCATTCATTGACTCCATTTTTTTCAGATACTTTAACGCTGCTTTTACCGGCTTTACATAGCCTGTACATCTACAGTAAACACCGGCTAAACTATCTTTTACATCAGATTCTATCGAATGATCCTTTTCTCGCGCTAAAGATTCAATGGCTAAAATCATTCCCGGTGTACAATAGCCACATTGAATGGCACCTTCTTCAATAAAGGCATCTTGCAAAGGATGCACATCTTGCCCATGAGCAAATGATTCCACCGTTTCAATATGTTTGCCGGAAATAGTGTGTATAAGTATGAGAGATGCATTCATTATTTTCCCATCCACTAACACAGCGTCTGCCCCCGTTTCGCCTTTATCTGACCCATATTTCACACTAAAGAACCCTTCATCTCGAAGGTAATCTAATAAAGTGGTTCCGGGGCGAATATCATCTGAAACCTGTTTACCATTTAATTGAAATTGAATCATAATGTGTCTCCCACACGCTTAATCGCCACAGTAATGAGTTTCTCTTTGTAATCCAAAGAACCAAATGAATCAGCCCGGAATTTATTGACAGCTTTTTTAGCCATATTTTCTCCTGACTCTTTGGACCAATCAGAAACATTCACCTTAAATGTTTGTATGTCATTTGCTGTTCCGCCAATAGAGAATTCATAATAATTTTTACGTTTTATTCCACACACAATGGCAATGGCTGGCGCAGAATCCAATACAGAAAATCGTTCTAATTCGATTCCATCAATCTGATTGGGGACATAACTGATTTTGGTTATAATCCCAGATCCATCCCAATCTCGTATTTGGACACATTTTTCTTCATCCGTATAGAGTGTTAATTTTGCATTTACAGCGTGTAAGAAAACCATAATTTCAGAATTAGGTCGTCCTTTTCCTACTTCACCGCCAAACGTCCGCTGATTTCGTATTTGCTTGGATGGACAGGAAAATTTTATCCCCTTTAACAAACGACATTCCGGATTGAGTGATTCTACCGTATCCAAAAAGGTTTGAAGTGTTGCACCTGCATCAATATGGACGCCGTCCATACTGGCTGTCACTCCATCGCCTACCAAATTGTTAATATCAATGATTGTATGCATGTTTGGATCTTTCTCTGCAAGCAAATAACTACCGCCGGCAAAATATACCTGTCCATCATTTTGTAATGAAACCGCTTCAGTGAGCGATTCCGGTTTTTTAATTGATTTTATTGAATACCACATTGTTTAGCCACCAAGTTCGCGAAGAAACGCGAAGGTTATTATAACGACTTTATATATCTTTTCCATTCCAATTTACCTTTACTTCCAAAATTAATTAATAAACCAACTTTTAGCCCTGTTACTTTTAAATAATTCAATATTTGAGTTTCTTCAATATTCGTTAGTTTGGGGATGCATTTGAATTCAACAATTATTTTACCATATGCAATATAATCTGCAATATATTTTTTATTTAATGGTCTCCCTTTATAATTAACACTCAACTCTACTTGTGTCTCAAAAGGAATTTTTTTCGCTTGAGATTCTATAGCCATACACTCTTCATAAACTGCTTCAAGAAATCCGGGTCCCATTTCTTTATGGACTTCAATAGCTACACCTACAATTGAATAAACTTCGTCTTTATATAATAGATTATCCATTATTGTATTGTTCTTCGTGTTTTTTTGTGTGCTTCGCGGCTAACAAAATTTTATTCCAGTTTTATTTTGTGCTTTTGTTAACATACTTTCTGCAATTCTATTGTGCGATAATGCCAACGTTTTTTCATCGATATTTGTCTGACTTTTTTCAATTTGAATCTTTCCATTCACTATGAGATAATCAACGGGATTTGTTCTTACGGAAAATACAAGTGAAGCTAAAGCATCCGATTGTCCGCCTGCATATTCCAGACCTTCGACAGAAAAAAGTGCAATATCAGCTTGTTTCCCTACAGTCAACTGTCCAATATCATCGCGTCCAAGCACAGACGCGCCACCCCGAGTTGCCAACCACAATACATCTCTTGCTGTGAGCCAATATTCTTCTTCGCGCAGTCTCGATATCATCATGGCATTTCGAATATCCATAAGCATATTCCCCGCATCGTTTGATGCTGATCCATCCACGCCAATACTCACACGAACTCCATTTTCCATCATTTCTTTAATTCTTGCAATACCGCTACCTAATCTCATGTTGGACGTTGGACAATGACTCATTCCGGTCCCAGTGTCGGCCATCTTTTTTATTTCTTCATCATTCAAATGAATGGCATGGGCATACCAAGCATTGGGATTCATCCATCCAAGATTATCAGCATATAGTGCGGGACGGTACCCATATTGTTCCATACAAAAAGCTTCTTCATCCAACGTTTCCGCAAGATGAGTATGCATCTGTAATCCGTTGGCTAAAGCAAATTCAGCTGTGGATTTCATCAATTCCGGAGTTACAGAAAATGGCGAACACGGCGCTAAAGAAATCCGCGTCATGGCACCATCTGTATCATTATGATATTTTGCTAAAAGTCGTTCTGTATCTTCTTGGATTTTTGCTTCTGTTTGAACTGTATCATCCGGGGGCAATCCACCTTGAGATTTCCCTAATGACATAGATCCACGTGTTGGTTGAAAACGAAAACCCAATTCTCTGGCACTTTCTATTTCAGCATCAATCAATTCATCATGGGTGTGATGGGGGAATAAATATAAATGATCGGAACTGGTGGTTGTCCCGGATTTCATGAGTTCCAGTAAACCCGTCTTTGTGCTGACAGAAACTGCTTCAGCTGTGAGTTCACGCCAGACTTCATAATGATTGGTCAGCCAGCTAAACAAGGGCTGATTCTGCATGAGTGGAATATTTCGAGTCAATGTTTGATATAAATGATGGTGCGTATTAATAAATCCCGGGAGAACAACCATGCCTTTAGCATCTATCACTTTATCCACTTGAATTTCATGCATTTCCGGTCCCAAAGAAGTAATCCTCTCATCTTCAATAAGAATATGCCCGCCATTGAATTCTTCTTTTGAATCATTCATGGTGGCAACAACCAATGGATTTTTAATTAGGATTTTGGACATTAAATAAACATCCAAAAATTATCTTTATTTATGCAGAAAGATTCTTTGATTTTTTTACTATATAAATTGCTGAATGATTTGGGGGGCATTTTGGTTTTGGTCCATTTTATTTCGATGGGTGTAAGTGTATCATCTTCGGTATGATGTAATACCAAATCTACTTCTGCTTTATTTTGATTTCTCCAAAAATAAATTTCATAAGGTGATTTTAGATACTGAATATTCGCCAGAAATGACGTGACTACTACATTTTCAAACATGACACCAACATCGTTTCTTAATTGCAAATTTTTAAAATCTTTAACCACTCCATTTCGAATCCCTAAATCGGTGAAATAAATTTTAAATGACTTTATAATTTCTTTACGTTTATTTTTAAAATATGGACGCAAAATATAAATAAGGTGAAATTTTTCATATAATAAAATATATTCAAGAACCGTTTTTCTGTTAATCCCCAATACACTGGATAATTCATTTGGATTAACTAATTGTCCAATTTGAAGAGCCAAGAGTTGGAGCAATTGTCTAAATATTTTTGGATATTGAATGCGTTCAATTTCAAATATATCTTTAAAAATCAAATTATCTACATATTGTAATAAAACATCTTTCTTTCGATTATGTGATTCTTGTTGTATTATTTCCGGTAAAGAGCCAAATAGTAAAAGATTCTCAATAAGTGCATCTATTTGCGGTTTATAAATCTGTTTTTGAAATTGCCCCACGGAGAATGATTCATTTTCGATTTCTCCTATTATTTCTCTGACAGTCAAAGGGAAAATAGGAAATGTGAAATATCTGCCATAAAGACTGTCTCCGATATTTTTCATCATGAGAAAAGATGCAGATCCTGTGGCCACAATTTTTAAATTAGGAAAATGGTCATAAAGCAATTTTAAAATGGAACCGGATTTTTCTAAATACTGAATTTCATCAATTAATAGTGTTGATGAATTTTCTTTACTTCCCAATACTCGTTCCAATTGTTTTATCGACGGAGTCAGTACCGATTGATGATCAACATCTTCCATATCAAAAAAGAAAACTGATTGACTCTCTTTCTGCAATCGTTTTAACTCATACGTCTTTCCTACACGCCGTTGACCAAGGAGCAAAACGACCTTTTTGTTCGGATGATTTAACTCATCCCTAATTAATTTCGTTATATATCTTTTCATAATTAACTTTTTTCACTACCATATTTTCTATGGAATATAGCGCTATACTACCATATTACCTATAGTATATGGTACATTTATACTTATTAATTCAACAACGGAAAATCCTTCAAATTTTCAAATAATACTATCATTTCTGTTAAATTGGATAATTCCATTTTTTCCTGTCCATTAATAAATATAGCTGTTTGAATTTCATAATTGGATGAATCCATTTTAATATTGATTTCATCTGTTTGATAATGATATGTCCCATCTGATAGTGCGAGAGATGATTCAACTCCATTATCTTTATTAAAAAGAGTATTTCCTTCCAACCAATACCCATTTTCTTCCAAGTCAAACGATTCTTTGGATAAATAAAATTGCGGTTTTATATTATATGGGTCCCCAGACGTTGGGCAAAATGTGGTACAATTTCCACATTCATTACAAAAATCACCAATGTTCACAATTTGCGGTTCTTGAGATAGTTTAAATATTCCCGTTTTATTTTCATCAAATCCATCAATCGTTTTTATGACTGAAACAATAGGGTATTCTTTTGGCTTTGCCATATAAGATAGGTTGGACAAATTGGGGCAAACGCTGACACAAACATCACATACATCATCGCAATAAAGACATCGATCCGCTTCTGCCATTGCTTCATCTTTTGTCAAGGTTCGAGTGACCAAATCAAAATTTATACGTTCATCCGGATTTAAATGGGGTGTCGTTAACCCATTTTCACGAAAGGCCATTTTTTTCTGATATTCAAATTTATCTAAACGCAACGTAGTTGTATTTGAGTTAACATTCTGACTACCAAAAGCTTGTATCATATTGAGTGCAGCTTTTCGACCGTCCCCCACAGCATTAATAACCGACGAAGCTCCACGAACCACATCACCACCGGCAAATACGTTAGGGATTTTCGTTTCGTTTGTTTCCGGATTCACACGTAAATCATCCCAAGAAAGAAAATCAAATGCAATATCTTGGCCAATGGATGGAATAATGGTGTCAAAATCTAAATCAAAGTCAGATCCATCCAATTTCACAGGTCTTGCTCGTCCACTATCGTCCACGTGTCCTAATTCCATTTTAGAGCAAGTTAACGTAGCACTGCCAATATCATTTCGACTGATTTTTTCAGGAGAAGTAAGTTCTAATAACTGGATTCCTTCATCAAGTGCAGCCACTATTTCTTCCATATCTGCAGGCATTTCTTTCATAGTTCTGCGATACACAATAGTAACATCTGCCCCCAAACGACGCGAAGTTCTCGCTGCATCCATGGCTGTATTCCCGCCACCAATTACGGCTACCTGTCCGCCCAATTCATTTATTTCGCCCCGCCGTACTTTAGATAAGAATGACAATGGCTCCATAACATTGGGAAGTTCTTCACCTTCGATATGTAATTTTTTATTATTCTGTGCTCCGGCTCCCAGATAAATGGTATCATTATCTGCTACCAGTGATTCATACATCTTTTTATCTACAGTTGAATTGTAATGAATTTCCACTCCCACTGATTTCACCAAATCAATATCATTCTGAATACTTTCATCCGTCAATCGAAATACAGGAATTGCATCAGAAATCATGCCACCGGAAAATGGTTTTGATTCATAGATATTCACTTCAAACCCATCTAACGCTAAAAAATATGCACAAGAAAGCCCTGAAGGTCCGGCGCCCACAATGGCTGCTTTCTTTCCATTTGTTGAATTAGGTTTAAGTGGTTCGAAAGAGCCATTTTCTTGAGCAAATCGTTTTATTTCTCTTATGAGCAATGTGCTGTCTAAATTATTTCGCGTACATTTTTGCTGACATAAATGGTCACAAACGGACCCCGTAACACCCGGCATGGGATTTGTCTCTAAAATTGTTTTATATGCAGCATTAAAATCACCTTTTGCCACTTGATGCAAATATTCAGGAATTTCCTGATCCGTCGCACAATTTTCGATGCACGGCGCCTGCACACAATTAAAGGCAGTCAATGTTCGATTTGTCTTAATAGAATCAAAATGCTTGTTATCTTTCTGATAAGCAGATTGTCCTAAAACAATATTGGCATAATTATTTAGGTTGTTTAAACCACCTTGTTTTACATCTGAATTCCCGGATTTATTTAATATATAATCATCAATTGAAGATGCATCCTTATCCTGGAATCGCTCATTAATTTCAAATAAATATTGAGCTAATCGTGTATAACCACCCGGTTTCAGAATATCTGTGCAAACAGTGATTGGTTTTATATTCGCTGCCAAAACATCGGACACATTGAACGCATCCATGCCGGCAGAAAAGGATATATCCAATGCGCCTTTAAATTCATTTTGAAGTTTTGCTGCAACATGGATGCTAATCGGGTGAAGAGCTCGACCACTCAAGTACATCATATTTTCCTGTTCCGGGAAAATGGGTTTATGATTTTCTACTTCTAATGTATTTGTGAGTTTCAACCCAAAATCGACACCATTTTCATCTGCTTTTGATTGCAAATTGCGAATCAGTTTTAGGCCATCCGGATATTTTAAATCATGGCCAAACGCTTCATCGGGCACGGTCACATCTTTATATCCAAGGTGATTGTTTAGAATATCTCGAAGTTGATCGGGACCCAACAATGTTGGATTCAGTTTTACGGTAGTATGATACTTTCTTTCTTCAATCAGATAAGTCCCAATAGCTTCAATTTCATCGGGCGGACAACCGTGCATTGTAGATAATGTGAGATTATTTGACATTTGAACAGGAATATTTAAGTTTTTCACATTTGGGTAAATGTCCGATATTTCATTTAATCGTTTGTCTAATTCCTGTTGGCCGTTTTCCATTAAGTTTAGAAATTCTTGTACATTTGCGTTTTTGATTCCCGCTAAATCATATCCGGCACTCATATTAAATATCCCACCTAAATCAGAATCAGATCCCCAACCATATTTATCTTTTAAAATATGAAGAATAATCCACGCATTCAAATATTCTGAATAGGATTGGTGCAACTTTAATTCTTGAGACCATTCGCAATTATAGCCTTCATCTTGCATATCAATACATGGTTTTGAGACTTCCAATTCATCCAATGTTTGAATGGTTTTGAGCTCGATATAGCGTGCACCCATGAGCCAAGATAAAATAATATTTTGAGACATTTGGGTATGGGGTCCCGCCGCCACACCAATGGGCGTTTCCATGAGCTGGCCGTATCGTTTCATCCGAAAAACATCTGATTCTTTCGGTTGAAAAAATAAGTCTTTTGTGATTCCAAATATGCTTCCATGTTTTTCTTCTTCAAGAATCCATTTCAGCAAATGGCGTAATTCTATTGGATAAAGTTTATCTGACATATATTTCTTTGATTGTGTGTTTTAAAACATTTTTGAGAGCAGTGCTTCGATAAGCCTCTGAAGTCCGAATATCATCGATGGGAGATATATCTTCGTCTACAAGTTGGATTGCTCCATCTAAATTTTCACCATTCATTATGGCATTGGTTAATGATTCCAAATAAACAATCGTAGGTGCAACTGAACCGGCAGCAATGGTCAATGATTTGAGATTGTTTGCATTATCCTTTTCATAGGCAATCGCAAAATTGACAACTGCAATAGCCATGGATTGCCGTAGTCCTAATTTATAAAATAGAGATTTCTCGCCTTTTCTTGGCAAATGGATTTCCGATACAATTTCGCCTTTTTCTAAAGCTGCTTTTCCAACGCCAATAATAAAATCAGATATGGACATGGATCTGTTTCCGTTCGGACCCATTATCCCAATATTTGCATTATGAGCATAGAGTCCCGGCAAAAGATCGCCAGCCGGTGATGCATTGCAAATATTACCGCCAATGGTTGCCCTGTGGCAAATTTGAACACCGCCGAATTGACTGGCTGCTTCAGTTAATGCACTGAATTCAGATTGAATTATTTTGGATTTTTTTATTTCTTGAACAGTGGTTAATGGTCCAATGATAATCTCATTTTCGGATTCACGAATACCACTCAATTCCTTGATTTTTTTAATATCTATCAATACATCCGGTTTTAATTTTGGATTGTCCTGCCACCTTGGGAGAACATCTGTTCCGCCTGCTAACACTTTATAATCTGCATTTTTATCAGAATGTAATAATTCTTTTAGTTCGCTAATGGATGTGGGAGCAAAATATTTCATTATTTAATAGCCACGGATTAACGCAGATTAACACCGATTTCTTTTCTATTGTTATCAAATACAAACCGTTTGAATTTTAATTGCGCACCAAAATTGACTAATAATCCTACTTCAATCTCCGTGGATCTTAAATAATTCAATAATTGAGCTTCATGTTCAGCAGCTAATCTTTTAACAGCTTTGATTTCTATGATAACCTTTTGGTTTACGATAAGATCTGCCACGTAAACACCAATGATTTGATTTCTGAAATAAACATTTATTTTCTTTTGTTGTTCTACATCTAATCCAAAATCATTTAAAACAATAAATAGCGCTTTTTCATATACTGCTTCTAAAAAACCAAAGCCTAACTCATTATAAACTTCATAAAAAGCTTTAATAATTTTATCCGTTATTTCGCTATGTTTTAATTCCATATTATCTGTGTTTTTCAGCGTTTATCTGCGGCAAACTCAATCGCATCCACAATTTTCTGATATCCGGTACAGCGACAGATATTCCCCGCCAATTCTTCTTTAATCGTTTCACGGCTCGGATTTTTATGATCTTTAATTATTTGTTCACCCGTCAAAACCATACCCGGAATACAATAGCCACATTGAACAGAATGGTGATCTACAAATGCATTCTGCATTTCATTAAGCAAACCATGGTTTGAAAGACCTTCAATAGTCGTTATTTCAGCTCCGTCCACTTCTACTGCAAGGATGAGACAGGAATTAACTGTTTTTCCATTAAGCACGACTGTGCATGCACCACATTCACCTTCACCACATACTTCCTTGGCGCCGGTTAAATCCAACTCATATCGAAGGAAGTCTAATAGTCTCAATTCTGTCGAAACATCGGCAGAAATGGATTGGCCGTTCACCGTAACAATGATTGAATACATTTGATCAGCCATTATTCTGATTCCATCTGTCTTTAAAAGATGTTAAATCCGGTGAAATTGAATTTGGGATTTTCACCAATTGCTGTGCTGAATTAATATCTTTCAATCCTGTTCCGGTCACTAAAACGACCGCCGTTTCATCAGATGATATTTTTCCGTTTTTAGCCGCCTGTATTAACCCCGCAAAACCTGTTGCTGCCGCCGGCTCTGCAAAAAGTCCGGTTGATTTAGCCAAAATATGTTGCGCATCTAAAATTTTATCATCCGTTACTTTTTGTCCATATCCGCCACTATCTGTAACTGCTCGGAGCGCTTTTAATCCATCTCTGGGTAAATCCACGGATATACTGTCTGCAATCGTATCAGCTTTTACAGGAGAAATTTTTCCGGTGCCCAAGGCATCCACAATGGCTGAAGATCCTTCTGCTTGAACGGCTATTATTTTTGGAATTTTATCAATCCATCCCAATTGAAATAAATCATAAAACCCTTTATACACGCCACCAATAATACAGCCGTCGCCAACCGGCACAAATACTTGGTCCGGGATTTCCCAATTCAATTGTTCTGCTATCTCCAAGGCAACCGTTTTCTTTCCTTCGGATAAGATGGGATTAATTCCTGTACTGCGGGAGTACCAACCGGTATCTTTCACCACATCCGCGGCTAAATCGAATGCATCATCATAACTGCCATCAACAGGGAACAATTTTGCCCCATATTGTAATATTTGGGTGAGTTTAGCCGGTGGAGCAGATGAAGGAGCAAAAATAATTGCTTCCATTTTATGGACTGCAGATAAACACGCTAATGACGCGGCTGCATTTCCGGTAGATGCTGCAACCATTGTTTTGTAGCCTAATTCTTTCGCATGTCGGATACCTACTTCCGTAGCCCGATCTTTTAATGATCCCGATGGATTACGCGTATCATCTTTTAACCAAATATTCTTTACGCCTAATTCTTTTGCCAATTGATTCGATTCAACTAACGGAGTTCCGCCGATTTGGATGGATGTATTCTCCGGCTTTTCTTTTACGGGTAAAAGGGGAAGAAATCGCCAAATGGAACGGTTTGTATTATCCCTTAATTCATCTTTAGACCAATTATTATTGATACTTGAATAATCATAAATAACATCCAAGTTTTCACCGCATATTTCACATGTATATTGAAAGTGATCCTGCGAAGAATTTTCTCCACAAGAAACACACTTTAATCCAATATAGTCAGAAATCATCATTTGTTTTTTATCCCATTAATCCAACGACTCAATAATCCATTATTCCCTTTGCGGCTAAACATATTCCTTGGCTAATCCAGTTTTTTCATTGAATTCAGTAATCATATCATCCCACATATCTTGCTGGTTAAATGATTTACTCCAATAGGAATCATCATACCATTGTTCATCCAATTCTTCCACTGTTTTTCCTTGCTGCTCAATCCAAGTGAAGTATTTCAAATTGTGCATCCGTTTTTTGTCATAATAGGATAATTCCATTACACCTTCTGAATCCAGTCCCATGAGTTTTGCTTCAAAATCAACGGCCGCATTTTGGGTAGAATAATTCCCATGTTTTTGGCGCTCTTCCACTAACCGAGAACCATACATTTCCATGGAATCGGTTCCCACGGTAAAGACTGTATCATTTTCATTAAATTCATAATATTTTGCCATTTTAATGGCACCGGCAAGATTAGCAATACCGGAAATGCCCAACAAATGGAGTTTGTCCACTACTTCCGGATCAATTCCTTTTTCCTTCAAGAAATCCAATCCTGTTGGTTCATTAAATAATCGCATGAGATTATTTGAAATATTATCATCAATCCCAATCACCATATCCATATTTTTCATATTATGGATCCATGGAACATGCTTATCACCAATTCCTTCAATACGATGTGCGCCATATCCATTATAAAGTAATGTTGGACATTGGAGCGCTTCACCCGCTGCAATCTTCATGGCAGGGAATTTTGTTCTTAAATAATCCCCAGCTCCCAATGTACCCGCTGATCCTTGCGTTAAAAACAATCCACTAAATTTTGAATTGTTTGTTTTGTTTAGTTCATAAACATCTTCCATTGCACCACCTGTAACATGATAATGCCAGAATGGGTTGGATATTTCTTCAAATTGGTTTAAAACAACTAAATCGTCTCCACGTTCTGCTTTTAAAGCCTTCGTTTTATCATAAATTTCTTTCACATTGCTCTCACTACCGGGCGTTCTATGAACTTCTGATCCTATATCTTCTAACCAATCAAATCGTTCTTTACTCATTTCTTCCGGCAAAACAGACACAGAACCACACCCCAGTAATGCCGAATTAAAAGAACCGCCACGGCAATAATTCCCTGTAGATGGCCATAATGCTTTTTGATGGGTTGGATCAAATTCACCTGTTATAAGCCTTTGGACTAATGGGCCAAAAGTAGCACCAACTTTATGCGCTCCTGTTGGAAAATACTTACCCAATAAAACAAAAATACGTGCTTTTACGCCTGTTATTTCTTTAGGTACTTCCAAATAATTTGCATTTCCAAATCCACCACCGGATGATACTGGTTCATTCTTCCATGTAATCCGAAACAAGTTTCGTGGATTTACATCCCATAGTCCAATTTCAGTTAACTCTTGCTTTATTTTATCCGGAATTAGTTCAGGATTTTTCATCTGTTTATAGGTGGGAAGTAATATATTCCTTTCCCGACAAAGATTGATTGTATTTTCTAAAACTTGATTATTCATGGTCATTTTGTTCCTTTTAATTCAAAATAATTTCGGTACCAGCGTTGCCATCCAACGCATCTACCGCTTGGTTAATGGACGTTATAATGGCACGCTCTCCGCCATTTTCTACGAAAGCAATACATGCGCGTATTTTAGGCGCCATACTTCCTTCGGGAAATTGCCCGTCTGCTAAATGTTTTTTTGCTTCTACAATTGTCAATTTTCTAACTGGTTTTTCGTCTGATTTTCCATAATTCACATAAACATGATCCACGTCTGTAAGAACAAGAAATATGTCCCCATCCACAACATCAGCCAACTTTTGCCCAGCCATATCTTTATCAATAACCGCTTCAATACCTGTCAATTCACCGTTGGGTTGTTTCATGACAGGAATTCCGCCACCACCAGACGTAATAACAATGACGCGTTTTCCAACCAATGTACGAATAACTTTTGCTTCTACTAAACCGATCGGTGCAGGAGATGGGACTACACGCCGCCAATTTTTATCAGTCCCCGATCTCACTTCCTTAACCACATACCCTTTTGATTCTTGTAATTCTAAAGCAACATCTTTAGAATAAAATGGCCCCACCGGTTTAGAAGGGTTTTGAAAATCATGATCATTTTCATCCACAAGCATTTGGGTAATCAGTGAAGCAATGGGAATATCTCTTCCATCTCGATGAAACGCATTTTGCAATTGATTTTGAAACATATATCCAATTTCACCTTGAGTCATGGCATCTACCACATCCAAGGGCATGGATGGGACGAGATTACTTCCTTCTTCTTGTTGGATTAACAAATTCCCTGCTTGGGGACCATTCCCATGAGTTAATACCATGAGATAATCTTGCTTATTCATTTCGACTAGTTGTTCGCATGTTAATGCAATATTTCGGAATTGGTCTTCAGATGTTCCTACTTCGCCCGCTTTTTTGATCGCATTTCCGCCCAAAGCAATAATGACCAGTTTTTTTCCATTAATCATAATATTTTTTCTGCCACAAAGTCTCAAAGACACAAAGGTTTCCATAGATTCGTAAACCTATATATTTTTTGAAATCTGTCAGCAAATCCTTTTTTTCTACTTCCATTATGTTTTTATTTTTTTTGCGTATCTTTGTGTACTTTGTGGTAAACTCATTTTTAGAACCGTTTTTCCATTTTATTGACTAAACCAGTCAATTTTTCAATAGGATTATCCAATCGTCCCAGAAACATCATAGATGCAATCACGAATGGTTTGTAACTGGCTTCGATATATGTATCTTTGCGATATCGATCAAATACGGATTTACTTACTTCACCTTTTTCACAGCTCACATCTGTAATGTCCGCCGGTAAACAATGCATATAAAGTGCTTTTCCATCTTTGGTGGTTGCCATTTTTTCTTCGTCACATTCCCAATCCGTATATTTTGCATTATTGGCTAATGCTTCTTGTTCAAGTGATTTTAATCCATCTTTATCGCCTACTTTTAACAATTCTGTCCGTTGTCCCATCACATGATAGGGTGCCCACGATTTCGGATACACAATATCTGCGCCTTGGAATGCTTCCGTCATATCATTAGAAACATGAAAAGAGCCACCACTGGCTTCTGATTGTTTTCCGGCTAAATCGACCACATCAGGAATAAGACCATATCCTTCAGGATGTGCCAATGTTACATCCATGCCAAAACGCGTCATGAGTCCAATGATTCCCTGGGGAACGGAAAGGGGTTTTCCATAACTTGGAGAATAAGCCCACGTCATGGCAATTTTTTTCCCTTTTAAATTTTCTAATGAACCAAAGGTATGTTTCAACATGGCCAAATCAGACATACTTTGGGTTGGATGGTCAATATCGCATTGCAAATTCACCAATGCCGGGCGTTGATGAAGCGTTCCTTCTTCGAACCCGGTTTGAACCGCTTCTGCTACTTCTCTCATGTAGGTATTGCCTTCACCCAAAAACATATCATCGCGAATACCAATAACATCCGTCATGAAAGAAATCATATTGGCTGTTTCTCGTACCGTTTCACCATGGGCGATTTGCGATTTTTCTTCATCTAAATCGGCCACTTCTAATCCAAGCGCATTTGCTGCAGAAGCAAAACTAAACCGTGTGCGAGTTGAATTATCGCGGAAAATGGATAAGGCTAACCCGGCATCAAACGTTTTATACGTCAATCCTTGTTTGTGCATTTCTTTGAATAATTCAGCTAAAAATAGTGTTGCTTTTATTTCGTCATCAGACTTTTCCCATGTGAGTAAAAAGTCTTTCCCGTATCCGCTTAAATCTAATTGAGATATCGCTTTTAATTGCTCTTGTAAGTTCATTTATTTTATATTCCTATTTTTACTTTGTGTTTGTTCGCGAGCTTCGCGGCTATAATATTTCTTCCATTTTATTCCACAATTTGCGGGACTGGATGTCTGCATTTTTTAATAAATCTTGTTCATTAATATCTATAAACTCGTTATCTCGAATCCTAAATATTCCATTTGTCATAACATCGCTTGGGTTCTCCATTCCAAAGAAAGTATGCCCAATCCAATTATTTTCATTGAAATCCGTTCTTGGTATATAATCGAAAATAGCCAAGTCCGCCGAATATCCCGGATCAAGTTTCCCAATTTTTCGTCCAAATAGTTTTGATGCTATTTCAGGATTATTTTTGAAGAGTAATTCAGCATAATTCACACTGGGAGCGCCGCCTTTTAAGTGTCCACTTCGAATTAGAGTTCCTTCTTTGGCTTCTGCTAACATATTTCCTTGCATACCATCCGATCCCAACCCTGCCATCAAATCATTGATAATTTCGTTCGGTGTCATACCCACGCGATTATTTGAATTGGATGATGGATTATGAACCAACATTGCTCCCGTATCCCGGATAATTATTATATCTTCTTCAACAAAATGAATACCATGAATCACAAGGCTGTTTTCGTTTAAGAGTCCAAATGAATTCAATCGATCTAATGTTGACTTGTAACCACGATTTACAGCATCTAATTGATCTGCCTTATCTTCCGCTGTATGGATATGAATACCCCAGTTAGATTCATTTTTTAAGGCATTTGCAATAGCTTGTAGAGATTCATCCGAAAGGGTAAAGGATGCATGAAGCCCTATTAGCGGACGAACAGATTTGGATCCTTTATATTTTTGGTGAAACTGAATATTTTCATCTAAACTTTCTTGAAATGTTTGTTCGCCATTTCGATCCGTCATTTCAAAAGTACCTGAAATATTTATGCCAAGTTTATCGGCTGTATCCGCTAATAATTGGAGTGAACCATTAACATAATTCTGACTTGAATGATGATCTATCACCGTCGTTACACCATGTCGCAAATGATCCACCAATCCTGATTCGTATGATGCTTTGGTACTTTCTTTGTCCAATGCCATATCTAAAATCCACCACACTTGTTCTAATACTTCTGTAAAATTCGTTGGGTTTCCTTTGGGAAAGGGCATTCCTACCGCCAAAGCTGAATATAAATGTGCATGGGCATTAATCATTCCCGGTAAAACAGTTTTTCCAGACAAATTAACCGTTTCATCCACTTGAACAGATGTATCTAATAACCCTAATTCTTTGATAAGTCCATCTTCGATTAAGATTGACCCATTATCCAAAAATGATATTTCTCCATATGGATTTACGATTCGACAGTTAATTAATAGCGTTTTCATTTTATTTCCCATTTATCGCATTTAAAACGCGTTCCGGTGTGAGTGGAATTTCATTCATTTGTATTCCGATAGCATTACTTACAGCATTTGCAACAGCACCAGCGGTGGGAATAATACTCGGTTCACCAATGCCTTTTGCTCCCCACGGACCTTCCGGCTCCGGCTTTTCTACGATGGCTGTTTCAACATCTGCACTATCCATGGCAGTGGGCAATAAATATGTTGTTAAGTTCGGTGTTTGTACATTGCCATCTTGCATTCTTAAATCTTCCGTCGTTGCCCAGCCGATTCCTTGTGCAGAGCCACCTTCTACTTGTCCTTCAATTCCGGATGGATTAATCGCTTTACCCACATCATAAGCAGCATAAATATTTTGTACATCTACCTGACCCGTGAGTGAATCCACTTTTACTTTCGCAATTTGCGTGGCGAAGGAGTAGGAAAAATACGCTTCACCCATTCCTGTTTCAGCATCATATTCCAATTCCGGTGTATGCCACCAACCCGTGAATTCCATATCCATATTTGATTTGCTCAAATAATCACATAATTCATGAAACATCATTTTTGTACCCGAATCAGAATCTTGAACATAATCTTCTTTTATGTCAATATTTGATTCTTTGCATCCCATAAGTTCAGCAGCAGATTTTTTGAGAATCGATTGTATTTTTTCAGCGGCATTTCGAATGGCATTTCCTGTCATAACTACATTCCGACTGGCAACGGCAGGACCGCTATCTGGCACTTGAGCAGAATTTGTGGGCAAAACTGTAATTCTATCGATAGAAACGCCTAACGCTTCTGCTGTCATTTGACGGACGACTGTTTCTGATCCTTGTCCCATCTCAATTAAACCATATGCGACGTGGACATTCCCATTTGGAAATAATTTAATATTTACTCCTGAACCATCCATGTGCCAACCAGCTGCACCCAGACAATTCCCATAATGGATCGCACTCATTCCTAAACCATATTTGTAACGCCCATCATTATTAGGCGTGTATGTTTCCCAATTTGCAAGTTTTGCTGCTTCTCGAATGGTATCTTCTGCTCCGACACTATTATTTAATATTTGAGCCGTTTGAGTTTGATCACCAGGTTGAAGAATATTTTTTAATCTCAATTCCATTGGTTCTATTCCCAATTCTTCAGCAATCACGTCCATCATACGTTCATGGCCAAATGCTGCTTGGGGAGAACCGAATCCGCGAAAGGCACCTGTTGTAGGAAGATTTGTATGATATGAATTGGAATCCACGTGAATATTTGGAATGGCATAAGGCCTCATTGCTTGCGCACAAGATCGATAGGACACTACGGTGGAAAGTGTGGCGTATGCACCGGCATTTTCTTCTAATAAAATTTCAGATGAAATCAAAGTTCCATCCTTTTTAACACCCACTTTATAATGCATTTGAAAGGGATGCCGCTTGCTGGTTAACTGCACATCATCATTCCGATTATAAACCACTTTTATCGGGCGTTGAATTTTCATGGCAGCTACTGCAGCCCGTGCACATATTTCTGATGGGATATCTTCTTTTCCACCAAACGCACCACCGGTAGGCGCCTGCTCCACCAGAATATTTTCGTATGGCCAATCAAATACTCGGGCGATAGCTTTTTGGATATAGAATGGGCATTGAATTGAACCCAATATTTTTATTTTATCGGATCCATTCGGTATTGCAATACAAGCCTGTGGCTCAAGATAATAATGTTCTTGAAACGGTGTTACAAATTTCGCTTCAATAATTCTATCAGATTCTTCGAACCCTTTATCAATATCACCTTTTCTTACTTTATGATGACAGGCTAAATTGGATTCATGAATGAAATTTTCTGTAGCTTCACGACTATCATCGATAGAATAATAGGGTGTTTTTTCAGTGTATTTGATGTCCACCGCTTTTGCGGCCAATATGGCGGCATCATGTGTTTCAGCCACCACAAATCCAATGCTATCTCCAATATATCGAACTGTTTTATCTGCAAACAGGGGTTGATCTGGAATAATGACTCCAATTTGGTTCTCACCCTGAATATCGACCGCAGATACAAAATCAATATATCCATCCACTTTTTTTGATTCGGATAAATCAATATGTGTGTATTCACCAAATGGAATGGACGAATAGACTGGTGCACCATGCACCATATTATCAACGGATATATCGGTTAAAAACCGAGTTTCTCCCGTTGTTTTTTTTGGCGCGTCGGGCCTAATGATTGATTTTCCTATAATACTCATTTTTTCATAAATTATTCTTTTGGTAATATTGTTCAATTTGGTTGATGAATTTTTCTTTATCAATTTCCGATAAAAAGCTGGATTTGAAACTGTTTATAGCCAAATCCGTAATTTGCCTTTTTGACAGATTTAATGCAGAAGCTAAACGAACATAATTTTCATTCATATATCCACCAAAATACGCCGGGTCATCAGAATTAATAGTAACCATTACTCCGGCATCCATTAATTGAAGCAATGGATGATCCTTTAAATTTTCGACTACTTTTAATTCAAGATTGGATAATGGACATAGGGTTAATGGAATTTGTTTTTGTGCAATATGATTAATCAATTGTGCATCATCGAGCGATCGATTTCCATGATCAATCCTGGATACTTTCAATATGTTTATGGCTTCCCAAATATATTCAGCGGGACCTTCTTCTCCCGCATGAGCCACTGTAATGAACCCTTCATCCATTGCTTTAGAAAAAACGCGCTCAAATTTTGATGGTGGATGTCCCATTTCTGATGAATCTAATCCCACGCCAGCGATCCATTCTTTATAAGGCAATGCTTGATCCAATGTTTCAAATGCTGACTCTTCATCAAGGTGACGTAAAAAGCACATGATTAATTGTGAACTGATACCAAGATTCTTTTTTCCATCTTCCAAGGCTTTATGAATACCGTGAATGACGGTGTCAAAGGAAACACCCCGTTCGGTATGGGTTTGTGGATCAAAAAATATTTCTGTATGGATCAGGTTTTGTTCATGGACTTTAGTGAGATACGCCCAAGTTAAATCATAAAAATCTTGTTCATGGAGCAGCACACTGGCTCCAGCATAATAAATATCCAAAAATTCTTGAAGGTTATTAAAATTATAAGCATTCTTTAATTCTTCAACGGATTGGAATGGAATTGAAACTTGATTCCGATGTGCAATTTCGAACATGAGCTCCGGCTCAAAAGTCCCTTCAATATGTAGGTGGAGTTCCGCCTTGGGAATTCCTTCAATAAAGTTATTCATAGACTGCTGACTCATAATACATAAATCCTTGATACAAGGCTATTTATGATATGAATGTCATTTCCCATATTTATTATCAATTAAAACGTGTCGTGTTTATACCTATTTAGAACTAAAAAAGGGCTGGAATACGCCCAGCCCTTTTTATTCCATTCCTGAATGGATACAAATGTGCTGTAAATTTAAAATATTACGACTAAATTTCCAAAGGCTACCGACAATAAATATTCAAAATATTTAGATATTTATGTCTTATACTTTTTGTTCTTTTGAAAAAGGTTTTCCTAAAGCGCTTGGCCCCATAGAAACTGAAAGTCCAACAGCTTTCTTTTTTGCGCGCCACATTGAAATCGCTAACAAGATAATTGTGAATACATAAGGAAGCATTCCTAATAAATGAGTTGAGATTTGAGCACCCCTTGCTTGAAATGCAAAACCAAGAGCATCCATCCCCCCAAATAAGTAAGCACCAAAAACAGCCATTTTGGGATTCCACATGGAAAAAATAACCAATGCAATCGCGACCCAACCACGACCTGCAACCATATTTTCAATCCACATTGGTGTGTAGGCAAGCGATAGATATACACCACCCAAGCCCATTAGTGCACCACCAGCAAAAATGGTCGCATATCTAATTTTAACAACATTTAACCCAACTGAATCTGCTGTTTGTGGGTTTTCCCCAACTGTTCTTATATATAATCCTATTTTTGTTTTAAATAGAATAATCCAAGAAACGGGCACAAGCAAATAAGAACAATAAACCAGCACATTATGCTGGAAAAACACTTTACCAATTAATGGGATATCACTTAGAAACCCTAGTCTAATTTCTTCGAAATGTGGAGCTATTTCCCCAACTAATGGTCCACCCAGAACTGCACTAACACCTGTGCCAAAAAAGACTAAAGCTAGTCCACTTACAATTTGATTAACGTTTAAAGATACCGTTAAAAATGCATGTATCAAACTCACCGCCCCGCCAGCTAATGCCCCTAGAAAAACTCCTAGAATTGCACTAGCCGTGTAGAGTGATGTCATAAAACCCGTAACAGCCCCAATAAGCATTAACCCTTCAATTCCGAGATTAATATTCCCAGATCTTTCAGTATAAATTTCACCGATTGTAGCATATAAAAGCGGCGTGCCTGACCGAACAGCTGCTTGAAGAAATGGTCCTAAAAAATCAATCATCTTTTACCCACGTAATTTTATATCGTTTCAATGATTCTCCTGCAAGAACAAATAAGAGGACCATCCCTTCAAATATATAAACAACACCTTTACCAAATCCCATCATAATTTGGAGACTATCTCCTCCAACTAATAATGCGCCCATGAATAACGCTACTAAAATGACTGCGAGCGGGTTTCCGTTAGCAAGAAAGGCAATGATTATTCCTGTATATCCATAATTATTAGATATACCTCCCAATCGCAATTTATGTTGTAATCCAGATATTTGAAGCATGCCTCCCATCCCTGCGATAGCTCCACTCAGCATTAAAACAAGTATAATATTTTTATTTACACCCATTCCCGCATATTTAGCCGTTTTCCGACTTTGTCCAATGACTTGAATTTCGTATCCCCAAGTTGTTTTTTTATAAATGACGTATAAAATGATAGCTACAATTATTCCAACTAATATTCCTGCATGAAGCCTTGTGTTAAAATATTGATCTAATAAAGCAGCATCTGGGTAGCGAGGCGATTGCGGGAATCCAGGATATCGAGGGTCTTTCCAAGGACCATAAAGAAAAAAGTTAACATAGAAAATGGCAACATAATTCAACAATAATGTTGTTAAAATTTCGTTAACCTGCAATTTAGTTTTTAATATTGCGGGCGGAAGACCCCATAACCCGCCTGCAATCATTGCAGATAACATTAACAAAGGAATCAATATCCATGCCGGTTGACCCGAAAAAGTTTGTGCAGCCCATGTTGCGCCCATTGCGCCCATGAAGAATTGTCCTTCTGCCCCAATATTCCATAAAAGTGTTCTTAGCGTAAGAGATACCGCTAAACCGGTAAATAATAGCGGTGTCGCTTGGACGAGAGTTTCTGACCAAGCGTATCCATCTCCAAAGGCGCTAATAAACATTTCTCGGTACGCTTCAATAGGTGATGCTCCATTTAGCCAAAACACAAAGCTACCAGCAATGAGTGCAAATACCATTGATAATGCTGGCACGAGATAGTCCAAGTATTTATTATAAGACAAGCGCTTTTCTATTTTAAACTGACCCAACACTTGCTCCTGTCATTAATAGTCCTAATTCTTCAATAGATGTATCTTTTGTATCCATAACATTGACTATTTGTCCTTCATATATCACGCCAATTTTATCGGATACTGCTAACAATTCTTCCAAATCTTCGGATATTAATAGAATGGCCGCTTTGTTAATTCGTTGCTTTTCCAGCGATTCGCGAACAAATTCAGTTGCACCAACATCAAGCCCTTGAGTTGGATGTACTGCGACCAATAGTGAAGGTTTTTCAGACATTTCACGAGCTATAATCACTTTTTGAAGATTCCCACCCGAAAGTAAATTAACGGGGTTATTGATACCAGCTGTTACAATATTAAATGTATCAATCATTTCTTGGGCGTATAGATTAATTTCTTTTTTATTTAAGAAAGTTTTTTTCCATGAATATTTAGGTGATTTATAATTTTTTAGAATAGCACTTTCAGGCATACCCAATCCTGGAACGACCCCCATTCCAAGACGGTCATCCGGAATATGTCCAATACCTTCCTTTATCGATTTTTGGGGTGTATTGTTGGTGATATCTTTTCCATTCATGGCCAATGACCCAGCGTCGATTGATCTTAATCCAGTAATAATTTCCGCCAGTTCTTTTTGCCCATTTCCAGAAACACCAGCCAGCCCAAATATTTCACCTTCTCGAACAGTTAATGATATTTGATCCAATGCCTTCGTTTGCCGATCACTTGTTGCCGAAACATTCTTAACCTCAAGTACAGGGTTTCCTGATTGAATATTTGCTTTTTTTGTTTGTAGAAACACTTCTCGGCCAACCATCATTTTAGCCAATTCTTTTTCGTTTGTATCATCTACATCCACCGTTCCAGTGTGTTGCCCTTTTCGAAGAACCGTTATACGATCACAAATAGCAAAAACTTCCGGCAATTTATGAGAAATAAAAATAATGGAAGTACCTTCTTTTGCAATCTCTTTTAAAATGACAAAAAGGTCATCCGCTTCTTGGGGTGTTAATACAGCTGTTGGCTCATCCATTATGAGCACTTTAGATCCATGCATCAATGCTTTGATAATTTCCACACGCTGTTTTTCCCCCACAGACAATTGCCATATTTCAGCGCTTGGGTCAACATTAAGACCATACTTTTCCCCAAGCGTTACAATCGATTCAAGAATTTTTTCATAGTCAGGAAAGAAAGGAAGAGATAAATCGGCTAATGCAATATTTTCTAGAACAGTATGTTCTTCAACGAGCATAAAATCTTGATAAACCATACCAATACCGAGTTCGAGTGCTTTGCGTGCAGACCATTTAGAAGAATCAATGGGCTGATCTAAAAAATAAATTTGACCTTCATCTAAGTGATAACGGCCAGAAAGAATATTAGTGAGAACTGTTTTTCCTGCTCCATTCTCACCAAGTAGAGCATGAATTTCCCCGGGGAAAATATCGAAATCGACTTTATCGAGAGCGAGTACCCCGGGGAATCTTTTGGTAATTCCTTCTAATCTGACAAACGTATCCATCTGCGTTATTTAATTTGACGCTATATCGGAATAAATAAGGAATTATTCTGATAAAGACCTATTGGTAACGGACTTCGCCGCCGGGAAGGCTTCCAACAATCCCTTTAACGAGGTAATATTGACTCAATAATTCATCATCTGTTGGTGTAACACCAGAAGGTATAACTACATTCCCACCTTGGTCTTGGATTTCACCGCCAAATACTTCAAATGAGCCATCAATGATTGCTTGTTTCTTAGCTTCAATTTTAGCCACAATATCTTTGGGCACCATTTTTCCAAATTTGGATAATCCAACTACATTCTTTTCAAGTCCCCACCAAATAGCTTCTGGTTCCCAAACACCTTTATGAAGATCATCTGCTATTTTTGTTAAAATAGGCGACCAATCAAATACGGCTGAAACTAAATGAGCTTTTTTGGCGAATTTAGTCATATCGGAATTATATCCCGTACTATAGAGCCCTGCTCTTTGAGCAACCTGCTGAACAGCTGGGGAATCTTGGTCTTGGCCTAAGATATCTGCACCAATTGCTACAAGGCTTTCTGCCCCTTCTCTTTCACGAGGTGGGTCAAACCATGAATTTGTCCAAATAACATGAACTTTAACATCAGGGTTTACAGATTGTGCACCTAATGCCCAAGCATTAACGTTACGAATAACTTCTGGAATTGGATGAGCCGCCACGATACCGATGGTATTTGTTTTTGTCATTGATCCAGCAGCCATTCCTGCTAAATACATAGCATCATGAATTCGTCCAAAATAGTTTCCCATATTTTCACTGGTTAAGAAACCAGAGCAATGTTGAAAAACTGCATTGGGGAATCGTCTTGCTACATTCAAAGTAGGATCAGCATACCCATAACTTGTTGTAAAAATGAGATTAAACCCTTTTCGAGCAAATTCCATAATCACTCGTTCAGATTCACCTTCTGGAACTGATTCGATGAAAGCTGTTTTCTTCACATAAGGAAGTTTAGCTAACGCTTTTCGTCCTTCATTATGCATATAAGACCAACCGCCATCTCCAACAGGGCCAACCAATACGAATGCTGCTTTTACATCACCTACTTTTCCTGGTGCCGCCATACCGCCTGCATTCACTTGAGACAATGGCAATAGGAATGCAATCCCTAGGGCCAAACTAACTACTTTTTTAATTATATTTTTTTTCATTATGTCATTCCTCCTAGAATAAGTAGACCAAACGGGTCATGTAAATCATGATATCTTTTGCGGTTTCATCACCTGCAGGTGTCTGAATAATCGCCATACCTGGAATAATATCTAGGCCAGGCGTTAACTGATGGCGCCAGAAAAATTCGATTCTTTGCTCTGGTGGAAGGTCAGAACCAATCCGTGGTGCAAATCTCGCAGGTAATAAACGTGGTCCTCCATCATACAATGGGAATGAAACGCCATCATCTTCTGTTCCTTCATGACTCGTAATTTGCGCCCAGCCAATCCCAAAATAATCTTCGGCAATAAAGCCAAATCCATTAGGGGAATAGGTAATACCAGCACCCATTTTTGCTTTATTTCCAGTTAATGAATAATTGATGGGATTTGCTTCAGCTTCATCATAAATAAAGTAAGCCATTAATCCACCAATACCTGTATTTGGAGTTAATTCTTGGTCGATATTAATAAACCAAGCAGATGCAGGGTCTTCACTTAAAACACTGTTCCATACTTGGCCATATCCAAATCGATATCCGCCTTTAAGTCCCATCGGAGCAGCATAAAAACCTGCTTGGAAATAAGCAGCATTATAGTCTGTATGTTCACTACCTGAAACTCCAACTTCTGGTGCACTATTAAATCCAGGGCCAGCAATTGGACCACCTGTATGCATAATATCATTAATATCGGAAGTATGCCATGCCACTTCTAGTGAAAACATTTTGCTTGTCATGCGACCAGCAGCACCCCAAACAGATGGTGTGGCAGTAATCAAAGTTGGTGTAAAAGAATCACCCGTATATCCAATGGTTCCAACAAAGGCTCTATCTTCATAAGCAACGGCATTATTATTGGTAACACCAACAGCACCTGTGAAATATTGATCAAGAGGAAAATGTTCAAACACATCATAAAGGCCTACAACTACTTCATAAGAAGTTGCTCCAGGAACTGGTTTCCAGTATATATTTGCTTTTTCCAATGTTACGCCAGGAACGTTGGCACCCGCTTCCATCTGTCTATCTGAAGAAACGGTATTTATAATATCCCAAGTTGGACGGAATTGATTCAAATTATCCGGAGCAAATGGTAGAATATTATAGGGTCCGTGAGCAGCAACAAATCCAATATTAGCTTTTAATGTTTGCCATTCTTGGAATGTAATTTCAGCTCTAAGGCGTGCTCTGTATGGTAACATAAGGGCACTTTCATTTGCAATTGTCGTCCCAGCAAAGGATACAATTCCAAATTCATCAACGAATGGATCACCGGCTGGTAAAAAAGACGGTGCTAAGTGAAAACCTCCATGAAAGTTGACTTTTGGCTGTGCCTCGACCTGATTTATAGAGAATATACTTATAAGTAATACGGTTGTGAAAAATGGCAAAAAGGTTAATTTGCCAACCCATGTGTACTGTTTATTTAACATTACTGAACCTCCATGGTAAAGTGGTTTATTGTGCGATAATTCGCTATGAAGCATAATTTAAATTCACATATCGAATCAAGATTATTTTGTCTTTTTATTCATTTAACCACTTTATAACTAAAATATTCTTAACTTATTGCATGAATTTTTCACCCATCATTTCACCAAAAGATTCTCATAAAACAACACCGGCAATTGCCCTTTTTGGAGGAGGTGGAAAAACATCATTATTGTACCAATTTGGCAAAGATTTATCCTTCAAAGATCAAAAAATATTACTTTCATCCATTGTAAAGGCTGGCCCATCTCCCTATTTCCAAATCCATTTCGCCCATCCAAGTAGACCCATACAATATTTGTTTGATAAAGATAATCCCATCTACATCATGAAAGAAAAAATTAGAAATGATAAATATATTGGATTTGAATCGGATGAATTAATACCTTGGTTAAATGATGTTGATATATGTTTATTTGAAGCCGATGGTGCTCGTGATTTACCCTTAAAAGCTCATCACCAATATGACCCTATCCTTCCATCCTATACAACGCAAGCCATCATTGTGATTGGAGCTGATGCTGTTAATACAAAATTATCCGATGGAAAAATACATAGACCCGGTTTATTTAAAGAAATGTGGAATATGAGTACTGATTCTCTTATTGATGTAAAATTAATTACGGAAGTTACTACCACAAAAAAGGGGTATTTAGCTAAAATTCATGAATCAATCGAAAAAACATATTTCATTAATAAAGCAGATGCATATCCACAAAATGCTCAACGGTTAGCTGAATCAATTGCTCACCAAAATTGTGGTTCTGTTTATTTTGGAAGTGTAAAGGAAAAATGGTGGAAGAAAGCTTCATGAATATTTCAATGATTATACCTGCAGCAGGAATGTCTTCTCGACACATTTTTAATAAATTATTACAACCAACTGATGATTCAACTGTTATTGAAAGTACGATTAATTCATATTTAAATCATAAATTTGACATTATTGTTATTACTGGATTTGAATCGGATAAATTATTATCAGTTATTCCTACATTTACCAAGGATAAAATAAATATTTACCATAATGCCAATTTTAAAGCTGGGTATTCCACATCTATCAAGTTAGGTGTCAAGTCTGCCAGGAATAATTGTGATTATTTTGGTTTTGGCCTTGGGGATAAACCCTTTATTCAACATGACACCATACAATTAATCGTGAATATTCTTACGAAGAATAGACCCGGAATACTGATTCCAACTTTTGATGGTATTCCAGGACATCCATCTTTTTTTTCTAAAGACTATTATAATGATTTCATGCAAATTTCAGGTGATTCTGGCGGTAAAGAATTGTTAAATGCTTACCCTAATGATGTAATGTACTTTCCAGTAAACGATCGAGGAATCATACTAGACATGGATATGTATTATAAACAAAATGAATCATAATTCTTCCAATCTGATTTGGATACGGGGTGCTGGGGAAATTGGTAGCGCCGTCGCCATTTCTCTCTATAATTCAGGTTTTAATCTGGTACTCAGTGAAATAAGCCCACCATTAGCCATAAGAAGATCCGTCACATTTAGTGATGCGATTCTAGAAGGATCAACAGATGTAAAAGGGATTCAAGCAAAAAGAATTGACGTATCTGAAATTGATAAACTTCAAATCCAATCCTTTATTCCTATTGCCCAAGATAATCCAGAACTATTACGTCGTCTAAATCCAAGTATTATTATAGATGCACGTATGATTAAATCTTATCAAATGGATTATAGAGAATGGGCAAACTTAGTCATTGGATATGGACCCGGATTCTCAACCGATTCAAATAGTCATGTTGTTGTGGAAACAATGCGTGGGCACAATTTAGCAAAACTCATTTATAATGGAGAGCCTCTTAAAAACACGGGCGTACCAGGCAAACTAGGTGGGGAATCAAAAAACCGCGTAATTTATTCTAAGCATTCAGGCGATTTAGAGTGGATTTGCTCTTTTGGTGATATTGTAGAAAAAGACCAAATTTTGGGACACATTAATGATACATTTCACATTATCGCCCCATTCAAAGGTATGGTCCGTGGGCTTATTCACCCAAGTGTTCCCTTAACACCCGGGTTAAAAATTGCTGATGTTGATCCAAGAGATGAAGGGATTGATTTTCATGAATTATCAGATAAAGCCAGAAGCTTAGGGCGAGCAAGTTTAGAAGCGGTTCTTATTCATTTAAAAAATCAAACTTAAGATATTGTCCAAATGGAAAAACATTTATTAAAACAATTAGTCCAATATGCATTTAAAGAACCCGTCGCTCTGTGTACCGTTATGGAATGGAAAGGGTCCGTTCCGCGAAAAGATTTCCCTATGATGTTAGTGAGCCAATCTGGAGATATTGTGGGCACAATTGGTGGCGGAACAATGGAAAAAGAAGTTATAAAAAGAGCTATTGATGCATTAAACAATCATGAAATATCTTTAGATTCTTTTGACTTTACAAATAATGATTTATCTAAAGATGGTGGGCTTTGCGGTGGAACAGTTAAAGTATCCGTTGAACCTTATACGCGGAATATTCAATCTTTTTTTAATGAATTAAAACATTTAAATGAAACTCGCGCTTGGTTAACCACTTTTAATTTAGAAACGAATACTATTTCTCGGAGTCATATTGATATTCTTGCAACAAATCAAGATCCAATGATTCATAATTTTATTGAAGCTAGAAAAAATAAATCGATTCAATCAGAATATACATTACAGCTATTTCGTTTTATTACACCAAAACCTATTCTACATATTTTTGGTGGCGGCCATGTGGGAAAAGCTGTGGGTGAATTAGCACATTATATCGAATTGGATATTACCATTCATGATGATCGTAAATCGTTTGTAACTAAAGAAAGATTCCCGCATGCATTAGCTCGCTCATGGGATGATGTGGATTCACATATGAAATCATTCGTGATTGAACCTACTGACTTAGCCCTTGTGGCAACACGTGGACACCATCATGATTTTGAATTAATGAAATGGCTGCTCAAATCAGACATACCTTGGATTGGATTAGTTAGTAGCCAAAGAAAATGGAAATTACTTTCCGAAGGGTTATTAAAAGATGGATATTCGAAAAGTGATTTTAATCGCGTACATGCCCCAGTGGGAGTGGATATTCATGCTCAAACTGTTCCTGAAATTGCTGTGAGTATTATTGGGGGAATTATAGATTATTTAAGAAAGTCCTAGAAATTATACTCTCTTTTGGGATTTTTAGGGAACCAACCCTTCCTCACACGATTTTCTTGCTCAATGAGTTCATGGATGCTCCAGAGAGAAGAAAACCCCATTATACCTAAACCTGCAGATAATAATAAAGGTATTTACTTGAGATGCCCATCCAATCAATCCTATTCCAAACACCAGAAAGGCTGGCCAACATTTTTTTGATTAGTAATGTTCAGCTTTTATGACAATTGGATGAAAAATCCCAATAATCAAAAATGCCATCGCCCCTATTATAATACCTTCGTAATTCATGGAATTCCTTTCTTAAATCTTATTTATTGATGTTAAATATGTGGTTAAAAAATATATTACGGTGGTGAGGGTTAATTGACATTTTAATTTTCTTTCATTATTGATAACCCCCATAAATCCCCCTTTACCCATTTATTGAGACCCCCTTGCATCCCCCACATTGGGGGAATAAAAAGGTGCCGGGGATACGCAAGGTACAAAAATCAAAATTGCTTACCTGTCTGCGTTCAACTACGAACAAGCAGGCTACTATCATTCGCAGGATTAATAGCTAAACTCTGTTCCTATGATAAAGCCAATCAATCACACCCGACATTGTAATGAAAACTAAAAGTAGAGATCCTATAGGCAATAGTAAAATGTACCACTCTCCAAGGATTCCTCTAAAAAATCGTCCATTGTGGATTTCGAAAACATAATTCCAAAGTGGCATTTTATAATGTTCCGATACGGATTGAGGCTGTTGAAACCTGTCATTTAATTCGAATCCTGGTAACGATAAAACACCTTGTTCATGGGTAAAAATAAATGATTCTTTTTCCGGTGTTTCAAAATATCCTGTCACCATAAAATCCCCGGGCCTAATAGAGCTATAATCCTTGATCGACTGGCCTGTCATTTGGTCGATAGGAGATGCTGATATATTATATAGTCCACTAAAAGATCCAACAAGTGTATGATTAGAATCTAAGGACTTTAATACTGTAGCACCCATGACAAAGATTGGCCAATCCTTATCCAGGGTCTGAAAAATTGAATTAAGCTCCCCTGAACCCTTCCAGAATCCTTCTGATGTGGCTAAAATGAGATCGTCTGTCGATTTATCCAACATTCCATTTTGTATTTTCCCAGCCCAAGAAACATCATGTCTATGATTAATGACTGTGGGAAGATGAATATCTTTATCTACAAGAGCTGCTAAAAAAGGAGGTCGCATGAAAAAACCAGTTACGCCAAATATAAAAAGAAACAGCGCAAACCCTATTCCAAGTGATAAATGATATTTCAGTAAAAATTGAAACATTTTTCGTCCCATAGGATTGGGTTTTGCCCTTCCTAATTTTTTATCTTTTTTCCGTTTTTTAGGATAAAGCCAAGTATAAAGAGCCGTAAAGCTCAGATAAAATAAAATGATACCAGCAAGATCAAATAATAGTTGTCCAGGAAAACCGAATAATTTTCCACTATGTAATTCAAAGAAAAAATCTACCAGTGGCATTTTTTCGTCAATACTCGATTGTTTTATGTGATTTTTTATAATCGATGCATCCGGGGATGATATTTCCAAAGTATAAATATCAGATTCACTTATCACAAGTAATTGATCATTTTTCTCGATGAATTTGACGATTTTAACCGGTGATATTTCTAACGGTATTTGAACCCATTTTCTGTCAGTTAAATTTACACGAAATAATCCATAATCATTTCCAGCGAAAAGCAAGGATGTTTCAGCTGTTTCAAGCAAATATATATCGTTCGTTTTGCGATAATAATCCGGTTTTGGATAATTGCCTTCCATGAATGGATCAAATGTGTGACCACCATTAACGGATTTCCATACACCGGTTTTTCCTGAAGCGAATACGACATCCTGCTCAAAATCAGAATAAACAATTCGAGTTAAGCTACTACGATTCCAGTTTTGTGGAATATAATGCGATGGGACAGCCCATTTGGGAATCGCAAAAGAACTAATCGCCTTGGGATGATTCAATAATATGCCTGAAATACTCATCCAGATTAGAAAAAATACTAATCCTAAACCAACATACTTGTGGATCCACTTAGACAGTTTAAAGAGAAGACTTTTTCCTTTTCTATTCTCTTTTGAATAAAACATAAATAATGTTTTTTAATTAATTAAGTACTATTATTTTCCAAAAAATGATTGATGACTTTCTCCATTTACGGCATAATGAACTACATAGTTTTGTTGTTTCATTGCATCATGCATTGGGAGCGGTGCAAAGTTGGTTTTTAATAATACAAAATCACCTATTTCAATATCACGCATCAATTTATTAATATGGTTTAATGGATGTTCTCCTGCATCTAACATGGCTGTACCATCAATGATATGTTTTGGGTCACCATTAATCCAACTAGGAGCATCACTTGGAATGACCCCAGGTTCATCTTCAATGGGATCATCCATTAAGTCTAATCCAATTTCTTCCCGTAAATCATTGATAAAAACACCTACATCAATTCCGCCAATTTTAGCTACTTTTTCCAAAGTTGCCAATTTTCCAACCGTTTTTCGTAAAATGGGGTTTTTTAGATTTTTGAATGGTGGAGCCATTTCAACAACTTGAGTCTCCAATTCTGGGTATTCATTTAATAAGTCTAATAATTTAGTTTTTGGTTTTATATCCATTTTTTAATCCTATTCCTTATTCTTAATCTTTTTGATCATACGTTAATATTCTTCTCTCACCTTCTAAATTTTTAATCTCTGTCAAATCTTGAGTCACTTCCAATGTGCCCATATAATCACCCATTTCATCCTTCATGGCATAATAAACAATATAAATAAGCTTTGGACCCATATTGATCCAAAATCGTGCTTGAGTTTCTTTCCCTGATTTAAAATCTTCCAATATTTGGTTTACAATATTGACGCTTGATGGTGGATGACAATATTGGACTTTTCGGCCAAGTATGGCTCGAGTTCGATCAAAAATGCGTTCAGGGCTATCACTGAAAAATCGAACATTATCGTCTTTATCGACAAAAGTCATATCAAAAGGGAGCGTCTTAAACATGGAAACCATTTCTTCCAACGTAAAGGAACCTGTTGGCAATTGAATTTTCCCATTTACCGCAGGGACTTTCATTTCTTCAATGGCTATTCCTTCTGGCATCCATTCGAATTCTGGCACATATAAACAATAACCAATTTCTTCTGTTTGCGTATAAATTTCGTACCACTCCACTTGAGATAATAAATCTAAAGCGGTTGGAAGAAATACTTTCTCTTCTTTATAAATCATTTCATCCACTGCCTCCACAGCAGGCAAAATGGCAAATAAATTAAAGGCTTTAGCCTCACCAGCATTAATTGAATCAATGACCTGTAATCCTGCGATTGATTCCTTCAAAAGGTTCCGAACTTCGTCATCCTTCCCCCACATAACAGCAGGAACACCTGGAACATCTTTTTTCTCAAAATATGGAAATACTAAATTTTCTTTCCGACGATAATGTTTATCCGTATCCATAAGATCATTTAAATGTTGCTGAATTTCTCTCATTTTTGGTAGTGCATCTATCGCATCATCCAGTTTATCGATTTCAGAAGCTAAGAGCTTTACTAACCCTGTTTTAACGGTAAGGGCTGCATTCTCTTGTACAAATGTATGGACTGGATGGCCAGGACTTGTTTCCGGCGTTTCTTGGAGATCCAGCTGTTTCCTTAAAACATGTGTATGCGTATCACATAAATCTTGAATACTCTCTTTTGGAATACCTTCTTCGATAAGTTGGATTTCCATACGAAATACATCTGAATAATCCGCTTCCACAAGCATGGTTTCTAATTGATGCTTAATTTTATCGGGCGCGCTTCCACCATGTAATTGGCGAACCAATGTTTTCATAATTTCGATTCGTTTTTGTCTATTATTGATTAGTTCACTCATTTCTTCTTCATCTCAGGCAATCTAGTATATTTATTTACAACAATGATCTTTAATTAATAAATCCTTTAACGATGTATTATAATATAATTCAGCAAAATGTGAATGATAATGATCACATACATGACACATTTTTTCCGTTGTACAAGATTTTTCTCCAATAATACAATCATGTCCAAATGGGCCATCTACTACTCGAATAATATCTTTAACTGTAATTTCATGACTTGGTCGCTTAAGCTTAATGCCCCCATTGCGGCCACGTCTTGATTCAATAATATCCCATTTGGCTAAATCTTGAGCAATTTTTTGTAAAAAATTATGGGGCAATTCCCTTTCAGCGGCAATTTCTTTTACCGTCAATAATTTTTCTGTTGAACTATCAAGATGCATTAACATTTGAATGGCATATTGAACTTGTTTTGAAAAACTCATTTTTATTTTCCTTATTTAAGATAATTAGATGCACTTTGTATTGAAGCGTTACACTCTTTTTGGATGATGGTCATCATCTATCTTTGTAGGCATTAATATTGATATGACTGTAACAGAAATAAATGCAATAACAATTAGAATCATTTCTGTAACAAAATCTTGAGGTTGTATCCAAATTTCTTCGAAGAAATTCCATCGACCTAATATTTCCACAGCATTCCAAAAAATGATCACCGTCGGAATAGCATAACGGACAGCAGGTGCCATTTTTTTGAACTTTATTAATCGTATAAATAAATATAATGACCAAACGAGTGAAATAAAAAATGTACTATATGTCGCAAATGAATATTGCCCAAACAACGATTCATCATATACGAGTAATAAAACAATATAGAAGAACCAAGTGATATATATGGTTTCCATGGCTGTAATAGAAGAAATGGTTCTATTTCTAACAGATGAGGGTTTACCTACTTTTAATTTTAAATGACGGTGAAACCATCTGAAAAAATGGCAGCGTGTATCTTTGTTGAAGAAAAAATAAAGAGATGTTGCCAAAAATATGCCTATCGATGATGGCATCATGAGATATTCGGGCTTTGTAGCTACTTCCCCATTTTCTAACAAAGGTGCAATATCTAGATGACTTGCAAAATAAACAAAAGAGAATTCCACCCAGCCTGTCCATATAAATATTCCAGCAAAAAAACCCAACCAAGTTCCTGAGCTTTCACTCTCACTTTTAGCACCAAGTAATAAAAATAATGCACCAATGAGTCCCAATAAAGTCGCTGCAGGATATTGGTAATGATGTCCAAAAATAGATTCGATTAGTATCATGACCATATGCCCAATAGGCATCGTAAATAACACAACCATAAAAGCTAAAATGCCTATAAAAGGTGCTTTTCTCATTAGCTTAAGACTTTTGTCTGTCGTGCGGACCAATACAATTCATCCATTGTATAATGATTTAATAATTCTCCGGAGGATAATAAGTATTCTGCTTTTAATAAATGCACTGCTTCAATAACAATTCCCCTTACATCAGGATAATGGCTCTCATGTATTTTTAAGAATACACTTTGATGAACAACTGGAATCACATAATAAGATGTATTTTTTCTAAAGTTATCTGGATTTTGAATCAACGAACTAAACTTAAAAAAATCATTTAGCTCTAAATCCAACGCAATGGATCCATATTCAAAATGTATTCGATGACAATTTGGGCATTGAAATAGTCGGGCTGCCCCTTTTTCTAAATTTAATTTTTTCAAGATAATTTTATCCAACCTTTCATTATGGTGAATATCTTAATGTTATTGATACTGATACTCAATACCATATTGTACAAAAGTTATTCAATATAATCCAACCTTTTTCTCTTATATAATATTCTGAAAACAAAAAAGACTCCCTTGGGAGCCTTTTTAATATAATTCAGATGTAAAATTAATTAATGTGTTTCAACCAATTTACAAATTCACATTGACGAATGTCACTTTTTAACAAATCATCATCAATCCCCGCCATCCACCGTAAATCTTTTCGCGATGGATCATTTGCAATTGTTTCAAGTGTATTTGTGTAATCAACCATATCTTTATGGGAAGTAAAATAGCCTTCTGATGTGAGCTTTTCTTCCCTTGCAATAATGAGGCGTGACATTTCCTTTAAATCATATTCTGGATGGTATTGAGTTGCCCAGAAAGAACCATTTTTATAGTGTACATCCACCGCTTGAACAGTTGTAAAATCGTTTGACGCCAATATAACCGATCTTTCAGGCATTTTAGTAATTTCATCATCATGACTAATAAATCCATCAAACACAGGCGGTTTTCCATTATACATGGGGTGTCTCTTCCCTTCCGCAGTTAGATATATTTTTCGTGCCACACCCATTTCTCTACCTTTGGGATGTTTTTCAATTTTCCCGCCAGCCACATGAACAGCAATCTGTGCAGCCCAACAACTTCCAAACTGGGGTGTTCCAGCTTCAAAGGCTAAATCGGCAATCGCAATCATACGCAGAACTCGTTCATCTTGGTCGTGATATACGGTCAAATTGCAGCCAGGCCAAAGAATGCCATCATAAGACTTTAATTCTTCTAATGTGGGAAAAATATAATCTTCATCGCTGGTATAAAGAATTGTGGTATCTGCATCTGGCAAATATTTTAGAAGCATTTGTTCGTAGAGTTTTCCGGCTAACATCATACCTACAGAATCAAATTGTTCTCGACTCTCTTTTGGATAACCATCTAATATGAGAAATTTCATTTATCGTCTTTCTAATTCATTTAATACTTTAGGCAATTCTGAATAATGGTTAAAAATACCATCTGCTTTTGTATTTGCGCTATCTCGATCAATCGCTGTAGTACATAAAATTGCTTTCATTCCAAAGTCGTGTGGACCAGCAATATCATTATGTTCACGATCACCAATATGCACCATTTCTTCCGGTTTAAGGTTCATTCCTTCCCACGCAGCTTTAAACATGGATTTATGTGGTTTAGAATGGCCGACTTCATCAGAAAAGGCAAATGAATCAAAATAGTCCAATAATCCTTCATCTTTGAGTAAAATTCGCAACACTCGGCCCGGACTAAAAATAGCATCAGAAATAACGCCTAACTGATAATGATTTGATAATTCCTTAATCGCATCATGAACCTCGGGAATAAAATCGGGGCGAAATTCCAATTCCATTTCTTCGTGAAGGCGCACAAGTTCATTCTCATCTTTATCCAATAGAGAAATATTTAATTTCTCTAAAATTAATTTTATGCGAAAATCAGTCGCCCATGTAATATGTTCATTATGCCACACGCGCCGAAATTCAGAATCCACTTTATCATAAACAAATGAAACTGTATCAAGAGAAATATCCATTTGCTTTAATGCAAAAGCATGAACCAATTGTCTCCGTTCTACCGATTTGGATGGGCGTTTTGCAAAGGCCCGTTTAGGTTCATCAGAATCATCTATAAAAACAGTATCCCATAAATCAAATGTGATACCCTTAATCGCCATTTAAACTAATCCTTCGAGAATTTGAATTATATCATCCTTTTGTACTTTTCGAGAATTTGTAGGGCATGTTGGGTCTGACAATGCATATTGTTCAATTTTTTCTAAATCATTTGGATTAATCTGAAATGATTTCAAATCTGTTGGAAGATTTAATCGTTTTAGCCAATGGACTAAAGATTCAAGAATTGCTTCCGCATCATTTTTCACTCCAAACACATGTCCAATGGAAGCCAGTCGATTCCAAGCATTTTCATCTTCCATATTATATTGTGTTGTTGCAATCAGTAAAGCTGCATTGGCCAAACCATGATGCACATCATAATAAACACCCAATGCATGAGCGATTGAATGATTCACACCCAATCCTTTTTGAAATGCAGTGGCTCCCATGGAAGATCCCATAAGCATTTGACCACGCGCAGAAATATCCTGACCATTTTCAACAGCTTTTTCTAAATTATTATAACATAATGACATTCCTTTTATTGCTATTCCATCTGCAAATGGATGAAATGCATCCACCCAGTATGCTTCTAAATTATGGACAAATGCATCTACACCCGTTGCTGCCGTTAGTCCCGGTGGAAGCCCAACCGTTAATTCAGGATCAAGTATTGCAATATCCGGCAACATAAAGGGAGAAAAAATGATGGTCTTTTTATTAGTCGCCTTCACAGTAATAACGCTACTTCTTCCTACTTCACTCCCTGTTCCGGCTGTAGTAGGAATAGCATAAAAGGGTGGCATATTATTTTGGATGAGTTTATCACCACCTAACGCATCGTCATATTGCTCCAATGAGCCATCATGGGTCGCCATTACTTTAATGGTTTTTCCTACATCCATAGGGGAACCACCGCCAAGAGCAACAATAAATTGGGCTCCACTCTCTTTGTATAATGTTGTACCGTCATAAACATTGGTGCATGTTGGATTTGATTTCACATCATTAAATGTTTCAAGTTCAATCCTTGACTCTATGAATATTTGTCGAATTTTTTCAGGAATACCGGTGGACTCCAACCCTTGGTCTGTCACCAAAAGTCCTTTAGAGAATCCGGTTTTTTTTATCATGGAAGGCAATTCTTGAACCACGCCAGGCCCAAATTCTATTCGTGTGGGATAAAAATAGCTGTGTCTTTGATTTGGCATATTATTGTGTATTTTGTCTAAAGTGATAGGATTTAGGTCGAGTTAATTGTTCAAAACCGACTTGAGATAAGGAGCATCCACGGCCAGAATCTTTTACGCCCACCCAAGATAAAGTGGGATCTAAATAATCGCATCGATTCATAAAACAAGTCCCTGTATCGATTTGATTTGCTATGGAAATAGCTTCATTTTCATTCTCTGTCCAAACAGATGCAGTAAGTCCAAATGGACTATCATTCATCAATCGAATGGCTTCTTCGTCGCTTTTTACTGACATAATTCCCACAACGGGACCGAAAGATTCATCCATCATAATATCCATGCTATGATTTACATTCACTAAAACTTGTGGTGGAATGTAATGTGGGCCCAATTCTTGTTCTTTAAATTGATTCCAATCAATTAATGCTTTGGCACCTGTTGAAATAGCTTGATCAATATGAGATTTCACCCATTCGGCGCCACTCAATTTTGCCATAGGGCCCAATGTTGTACTTTCATCTAATGGATTACCCAAAACATATTGATTTGTTAAATCGACAAAGCCATCCACAAAGGACGAAAAATGGTTTTCATGAACATAAATGCGTTCAATGCCACAACAAGATTGCCCTGAATTAAAAAATGAACCATCAACTAAATTTTCAATGGCGAAATCTATATTGGCATCCGCACGAACATAAGCAGGATCTTTCCCGCCAAGTTCAAGCCCCACGCCAATAAATCGATCAGAAGCAATCTTTTGAATCGTATGCCCACCAGAAACAGATCCTGTAAAGGCAACGAAATCAATTCGATCATCTCGTACAACATTTGCAGTTGCATCATGGGTTAAATGGAGAAATTGAAATAGCCCTTCCGGCAAACTCGCTTTTTCAAATGCTTTATAAAATCGTTCTGCACAAAGGGGCGTTTGAGCGGAATGTTTTAGTACAACTGCATTTCCAGCCAGCAAAGCAGGTACAACAGTATTTATAGCTATTAAATAAGGATAATTCCAAGCTGGGACCACAAATACAACACCTAAAGGATCTCGACGGATGAATCGATTAAAGTCGTCCTTTTCTTCAATCTGAATATCTTGCAGTCCATTTTCGGCTAAACCAATCATACCTAATGCTCGTTCTTCTGTTCCACGAACTTCTCCCGGCGCATATTGAATGGGCCTGCCCATTTGCCAAGATAATTCGTTAGATATAGCATTAGAATCTTCCGTAAAAGTTTTCACAAATGATTTCATGAGAGCTTTGCGGTCAGCAAGTGGTGTGCCTTTCCATTCTTTTTGAGCATGGACAGCTTTTTTTAATGTATAGTCAATTTGATGACCAGTATGATAAGGTTTTTCTAAATAGACTTTCCCATCTACAGGAGAAATGACTTTAAAATTATTATTTGACATTATAAATCTGCTTTCCCGGTTTTATTCCGTAACAATACTAAGTATAAAAAGAATGCTGCAAAAAGTGCAGATACTAATAGAATCGCAAAAACAGTTCCTGCACCAAAGCGTATTTTCAGATGAATTCATTTATGGATAAATTGTAAAGGATAAACCATTTGGTAATCTCGAGCAGGGAAATTTAAAAAAAAGATAGTTGCACTGAAACTAAAACTAGAGAAAACTGAATAATTATTATTTTACTATACATTGGTGTTCCCTATTTTTCGTTTCTTTTATGCACAAAAAAACATACAAAATCATAATTTGGTTAACATTGATTTCAGTTATTTATGCTATAATTCGGTATCATGGTTTTAAGGGTGTACCTATTGCATATTTCATCGATGTATTCAATAAAGGTATTGCTCTTGCAGCCATTTTATTAATTGCGCTATCATTATCAATTGGCCCTTTAGGTCGAAGGTTTCCTAAAAAGTTTGGTCAGCTGGATAGGGGAAAACGACTTTTTGGAATATGGGGATTTATTTTATCCTTTTTCCATACGTTATTATCACTTTTATATTTTCAACCCAATCATTATGCCAAATTTTTCTCATTCTTAAAAATAAATGCGCTTGGTGAATATATTTTAATGACAGGATTTATATCTCTCATACTTGTTGGAGCAGCTTTTATAACATCTTTCCCACTCATTTATCCTTTTACGAGAAAAACATTCTTTCTATCTCAATTTGCAGGATATATTGGTTGCATTTTTGCAGGATTGCATGTTTTTCCCATCGGCATAAATCATTGGTTCTCTATCTCGTCTTGGCCTGGCTATATGATGCCTATTACTTTTATATCATTTATATCAGTTATCATTACAGTTTTATTTCGAACATTTTCAACATTCCTAACTTCATACCAAAAAGGAAATTCATGAAAAACTTATTATACTTTTTCGCATTCATTTCAATCATATTTTGCCAAGGAATACCTGAATGGAAAATTGAACAACCACTCGAGACACATCCAATAATGGCATTAACAGATTGGCATGTATTCAATGGAGATTTATCTCTTGGCAAAGCACTCAATTTCAGGAAAAATAAAGGCTGGGAATCTTGGACTTTAAATACCAAGTGGTGGGGTAAATATAAAGTTAAATGGTGGAGACGTACTGTCACTCTCCCAAAATCATTTAAAGGAAAAGATGTTTTCTTAGAATTGAAAGTAGATGATAAAGGTGTTGTATATTATAATGGTAAAAAATTGATGGACGTTTCTCAAACTTCAGGCAAAATAATGATTATTGAGAATGCCAAGGGGAATGAAACATTTAATCTTATCGTTCGTGGAGAACATACCGGTTATTATGGGCAATTTTATCAAGCAGATGTTGTGGCCTACCCTCAAGGATATGGTGAATTTTATCAATCATTAAACGCGATTAAAACTTTGGCGCCATCAAGTCGTGGTATTACAATTGAAGATGCAAAATGGAAAATGATGGCACCTGATGAAGCAAGTCAGCCTAACTTTGATGATTCAAAATGGACGTCACGGAAAATTTCCGGATCTTGGAAAGGCGAATACAAACATGCTTGGTATAGGTTAAGTGTTAAACTACCCAAAATAATTGATGGGCACCCGATATCCAATAGTCGTCTTTACATTCATGCATACACAAATGATAAAGGAGAAATTTGGTACCAAGGGGAAAAACTTCATGAATTCAGAGACAGCTCAGGAAATATTCTATTCGAAATAAATGCATCCGAAAATGATGTAGCATCTTTTTCAATAAAAGCCATGAATGAAAGAAACGTAGGCGAACTAAAAGATGTTAGAATCATCTCGGGGCAAGCATTAAAGTTGGCAGAAACATTTGATTCTATGGTAAAAAAACTAGAACGTTGGGATAGGTATTATCAACGGCATCCCTCTCCAAATACGGATTGGTTATCCGAAGCAACATCCGCGTTGAGTCAAACTGTTTCATCAAAGAAACCACTTGAAGTCAAATTGAATCAGTTAGACATACAAGTTAATTCGCTGAATAAAAAATTAAGTGCAGAACCCGTATTTGTCGTACCTCCCTATTTACAAAATGTGCAAAATGATGGAATAACTATTATGTGGGAAACAGCTCTTCCATCTTTAGGAGCCGTTATTTTTGGTAAATCTGAACTCAATCTGGTCATCCATGGACAATATTCACCATCGACTATTCATGAAATCACCTTAGTCGGCTTAGAAAAAAATACATTTTATAACTATAGAGCTGTTTCAGGTGAAATGGCAAGCCCAAATCAAAGGTTTAGAACAAAAAAACGAGATGATGATGCATTTTCCTTTTCCGTTTATGGTGATAACCGAAGTTATCCAAAGGTTGCAGAAAATGTAGTAAAATTGATGACGCGTGAAAATATTGATTTTATTTGTAGCGTGGGTGACGTTGTTACGACCGGTATTCACCTTTCTCAATGGGTGGATGAATATTTATATCCATTACGGTGGCTCGGTGGACAAATACCTACTTACATATCCATCGGTAATCATGAATATGGCGGTTATTGGGAAATTGGAAAAGTTTATCCATTTGAAGAACGTGTGAATCATCCCATTACATCAACTGGAAGCACAGAATATTGGTATTCATTTGATTATGGAAATACTCATTTTGTATTCATTGATCCCAATAAAGGTGATGGACCAAAAGGACATCGTATTCCACCGGGGAGTCAACAATATGAATGGCTAAAATATGATTTAGAAAAAGCACGTGAAACAGCCAAATGGACTTTTGTCTTTTTTCATCAACCACCTTACTCTGAATGTTGGTCTGGTGGCTATTATGATGGCGAATATTATTTAAGAAAAGAAATCGTTCCTTTAATGGAACTCAATGGTGTAGATATCGTCTTTAGCGGTCATACACACGATTATGAGCGTGGTCTCCCCCATCCCCCGTATGATCCTGAAACGGGTTCTGGGAATAATGCTGCCTATATCGTGACAGGCGGTGCTGGCTCTTTTCTTGACAATCATAAATATAAAGAATGGGAACAAATTGATATCCCAGATCATCCAGCACGCCCTAATAGTAATGAATCAGATGAAGGTCAATATTATGAATACCATTATATCGTTATTGACATTGATGGCGATGTTTTAAAAGCGACCACACAAAAAATGAATGGTGACGGTACCTATGGCGGTGTCATGGATTCATTTGAGTTACATTATAATGACTCAAACAAATAGGATTTCTTTAAGGATTCTATTTTAGTAATAAAATTTTCTGAACTTCAGTTTTATTTCCTGAAGTTAATTGAACATAATAGACACCGGATGCTTGTAAAGAAGCATTCCATTGAATTTTGTGCAAACCGGCATTCATTATCCCTTCTGACAAAGTATGAACCATTTTCCCGGTAATATCAAAAATACGAATGGACATGTCACTTTTTTTATCCATACTAAACCGAATAGTCGTAGTTGGATTAAATGGATTTGGATAGGAAGGATAAAGTCCAAATTCAAATACGATATTTGATGGGTCAGTACTTTGTAGGGGCGGTTGGTTTGTATTCACAAATGAATTCTGTCCAGAAAATGTTCCATTATTGATTTCGAATTCCAAGATAACGTTGTCGCTATGATGATAATCGATCCCATCAAGAACTGAGTGAACTTCCCAGCTATAAGTCCCATCTAATATAAATGGGATTGTTCCAGACCATATACCATCGTTTACAAACTCATCGCCGTCTATACCATCGTCATTTAATGAGAAAGGTAAATTGCTCGAAGCGTCTCCAATGATATAAAAATTGTCCCAACCATTACCTGCATCTACGCCTGCTGCATCTTCGACATTAAAAGTAACATCGGCCGCATGTGGTAATTGTTGTGGTAAAAAACTAACATCCGTTGAAAAAGTAAAATAATAGGGTGAAACGGATGAATATGATGCTTCAATAAATAAGGCAGAATACCCTGAATCAGGCATAGGAATTTCGCCCACATAAACGCCTGGTTCTATTTCTGTCAAAAGAGAATCTTGCCAGATTGCTCCAACAGAATAATAGCGAAAATCGAATTCATTTGGATTGTGCGCAACCCATAATTTCACAAACATGGGGTTTGTTTCCGTTTCAAAACGAATAGAACCATTTTCTTCCATTGTCCATGAAAATTCAGGTAAAGAATAATCATTTAACATTGCACGGTAAAATGCCATAATACTTACGATGACATCCTCAAATTGTTGATCAAGCCCATGACTCGAATTGGCTACGTATCTTTGATATTTTATACCTTGTAATTGATCAAAATAATATTTCGAAGATGGGACAAAAAATTCATCCCCAGCTGAATGTATTAAAAATTTAGGCATGTCCAGTCTATCCACATAGGTCAATGGATCCACAATATCCATTAAATCATAAATTTCTGGTTCTACAAATCTGTCAAATATCCCAGCTTCTTCATAATCATGCACAGCTTCCGACCAAAATCCATAAGCGCCATAATGATGTTTAAACGATTTCACCAAATTTAAAGCATCAAATACGGCTGGCATGATGGAATGTACACGATCATCAACAACAGCCGATAACCACGTCGTCCATCCTCTCTTTGATCCTCCAATAAGAACAAATTCTTCTACAAGATGCGCTAATTGTAATTCTTCATCAAAAAAGTGTTGTACACCGTCCATTGCCTTTACAACAGATTTTACCATAGGAAGTTGAAGTGGCCAATCTGTATCACCCGTATTTAAGTATTTATCCCAAGTATAAGCAATAATTGCATCTTCGCTACGAGTAAAAGTTTCATCCGTAAATTGGACAGGTTCATTGGGAATCATGCGTAATTCAACCACAACGGAATTTGACATTAAAGCAAGGCTGGCTAGAGTTTCATCTGCATTTGTTGGGATAGAGCCTCCATTGCTTCCTCCTGAAATAAGTAAAAGAGCTTTATTATGAGGCGCATTATTCGGGACAACAATGTTCACCCAATGTTGCCAATGAGCTCGATCTACATCAGCCGTTGAGCGCCATGTTTGAGAATACAATTCTAAAATATAAGTGGTATATCCATTTTCTTCTATGGTATGATGATGAGTAAGGCTGAAGGTTGAATCTGGTCTATTGACATATTCATCAAGAATGGTTTCCTGAGAATAGGATATGGAAAGAATGAATAATATACCTAAAATGAGTTTGAGTTTTCTTTTATATGTTTCTATCATGGGGCTAGTTTAATTGTATTCAATGAAAAGTCAAATAGGCTAATCTTTTCATAAACGGTTAACTTTTCTTAACTTTGCCTCGAATGTAAACAGGACAAATATGCGTTATAGTATTTTAGGAAAAACACTACTAAAAAAAGAAATTGAATCTTTGACAAACTTAATGAATGAGCTAGGCGATTCTTTTGATGGTACCTGCAAAATGATATCAGATTGTCCAGGTAAAATCATCTTTACAGGGCTAGGGAAATCTGGGCACGTTGCCAAAAAGTGTGCGGCTACTTTTTCAAGCTTAGGAATTCCATCTTTTTTTATCCATAGTACTGAGGCATTACATGGCGATTTGGGTATGGTTTCTAAGGACGATATTCTTTTTGCCTTTTCCTTTAGTGGAGAAACAAATGAAGTTGTGCGCATGATATCTGCACTTTCAATTAGAAATATTCCAATAATAACAATGACAGGGAATCCGCAATCAACCATGGGTAAAAAGTGTTCTATTCATTTAGACATTCATGTAAATGAAGAAGCAGATCATTTGAATTGCGCACCCACTGCTTCCACGACGAATATGATTGCATTGGGAGATGCTATAGCATCCGCTATTTCACAAAATGCCCATTTCACAAAACATGATTTCTATCAATATCATCCTGGTGGAAGTTTAGGAGAAGAATTGGAGAAAAATAATGAACGGTAAAGTCGTTGTCGTAGGGAGTTTTATGATGGATTTAGTCGTTAAAGCAGAAAGACGGCCTAAAACCGGTGAAACGCTTGTAGGGGAATCGTTTGGAATGTACATAGGCGGAAAAGGAAATAATCAAGCTATTGCAGCAGCACGCTTTGGGAGTCAAGTCCATATGGTAGGTAAGTTAGGGCAAGATTCTTTTGCGGATCAATTTTTAGAAAATCACAAACTTGAGGGAATCAACTCTGATTTTATTATACAAGATCCAAATGTAGGTACGGGAGTAGCAAATCCATTTATTGATGCAAATGCAGATAATAGCATCGTTATTATCCCTCGAGCAAATATGACATTAACGCCTAATGCTGTATCACTTGCCGAAAAACCAATTGCAGAAGCTGATGTATTATTATTACAGTTAGAGATTCCTATTGATGCATCTATACGCGCCGCTGAAATAGCAAAAGCAAATGGAACTATTGTTATTCTCAACCCAGCGCCTGCAAAGGAAATTCCCAATAAATTCATACAATTAGCAGATATTTTAACTCCAAATGAAGTTGAAACAGAAATGCTTACTGGTATTCCAGTCATAGATGAAAAAAGCGCAAAAACAGCTGCTCATTCTTTGATTGAAAAAGGAGTAAAAATAGTTATACTAACACTCGGTGGTAGAGGCGCATTTGTTGCCGCTGAAGGAAAGTCTCAAATGATTCCAGCTTTCAAGGTAAATCCCGTAGATACAACGGCAGCTGGTGATTCCTTTTGTGGCGTACTGGCTGCTTCATTGGCGGAAGAATTAGATTTATCAACAGCTGTTAAATATGCCAATGCAGCTGGCGGATTAGCCGTAACAAAAATGGGTGCAGAACCTTCTCTTCCATCTCTAAAGGAAGTTCTAATGTTAGCTAATGGTTCTTAAATCTGAGTGAGTACTTTTTGTAAATTCTTTTTTAAAATTTCTTTATCCACATCATCGAATTTCTTGTAAGGGAATGCAACATAGTCATTGCAAATATTCATTTCTGATAATGCGCATTTTAAACCACGAATAAATGTTCCTTCTCCCGATCCTACACGATAGAGAGAATCACTGACTTTCAATATTTTATTTTGGTATTCCTGAACCAATAAATCATTTTTGTGCTGGTATGCTTCATACAAACCGACATATAATTTAGGAAATAGATTAGCTCCCCCACTCACACCTCCATTCCCGCCTAAATTCAATGAATCTGCGAGTAATTCTTCTGGTCCATTAAATACAGGGTAATTTGCCACGCTTTCACATAATTGTTTATAATAATCCATATTCCCTGAACTATCTTTAATACCAATAACATTATCCAACTTTAATAATGTTTTAATTGAATCAATATCAATTTGTAACCGTGTTAATCCAGGCATATTATAAAGAAATATAGGCAGATGACATTCCTGATCTAATTGTTCAATATATTCACCAAATTCATTTTGGCCGATTGTAAAATAAAAGGGTGGCGCTACCACCACTGCGTCTGCACCTTGATCCTTTGCCCATCTAGAAAGCGCGACTGATTCAGAAAAAGATGTGTCTGTAATACCTACAAGTACCGGAATTCGCTTTTGAACAAATTCACATGTTGCATGAATCATTTCTCTACGCAAACTATATTTAAGACTAGGCCCTTCACCTGTTGTCCCTAAAATAAAAACACCATGAACACCGCCGTTGACTACATGCTCTATTAAAGTACTCAAACCCGTTTTATCAAGAAGCCCCTGATCAGTCATAGGAGTTACAAGTGGTGGAATAATTCCATTGAGTCTATTGATTGTCATTGGTGTTTGTTTTCATTTTGATTATTATTGGCGCACAAATTAACCGCGAATGGAGAAAAGGTGAACTTTTTTATTACACTAATATTTTTATTTTTAATGCATGGTTGCAGTAAAAACCAATATCCAGTATCTGCAAAACAAATTACCTTCGACCGTTATAACCATAGCTTGGATAATAATGATAATTTTTCCCCAGATGGACAATGGATTGTTTATGATACACGAAAAGAAAATGGTGGGATCCGTATGGGACAAACCATTGAACGAGTTCATGTTTCAACAGGAAAAATTGACACAATCTACAGTGCACCCAATGCCAGTGAATTTGGACCAGGTTTGGGCGCAGTTAGTTACAATCCCACAAAAGATCAGGTTATATTTATTCATGGATTATTAGACCCAACGAAAGAAGAACCCTACACTTTTACACGGAGATTTGGTGCAATTGTCAATATTGGTGAGTCCCATAATATGATTGTGTTAGATGCACGAGACGTTTCTTACCCATTTACATTAGGTGCATTAAGGGGTGGAACACATCGTCATGAATTTAGTGGTGATGGTAAATGGGTTGGCTACACATACAATGATGCAATTATGGCAATTCACTATCCGGAAAAAAACCTGCGGACGATTGGCGTATCAAAAATTGGAAATCAAATATATGTAAATCCCTATAACCGAAAACATTTTACAGGTATTTCTGAAACAGTTGTTGCTGTAACTGTAACGCCTTATCCGGAACCCGGATCTAATGAAATTTCCCATGCAGCTGATGACAGTTGGGTTGGCAATTCAGGGTATATTAAAGCAAATGGATCTATTCAACGCGCCCGAGCGTTTCTTGGGGAAGTAAGGTCTAAATCGGGCCAAAAGGTGAAAGAGTTATTCGTTGTGGATATTCCAGAATATATTGATTTAGACAATGCGCAATTGTCTGTTTCGGGTACGCTTAATTCATTACCATTACCCCCTAAATCCTTTAATCAACGTCGCTTAACCTGGACAGCTGAAACTAAATATCCAGGTTGCAGCAGTATTGTAAGATCATCCCCTGATGGAAGCCAGATAGCTTATCTTTCTCGAGATGATAAAGGAATTCAACAAGTTTTCTTTATGTCACCCTTAGGTGGAAGCCCTAGACAATTAACATCCTTTAACACATCCGTACAATCAGGTGTGCGATGGCATTACACAGGAACGCATATTATTTTTACTCTAAATAAAGCAATTATATTATATAACATTAAAACACAAAAATGGGATCCGTTAACGGTTGAGTTTGATCAACAACCCTCTGGAATAGTTTGGTCATTGGATGGTCAATCTATTGCTTTCAATCTAAAGGACGAACAGAATTATCAACAAATATTCACATGTGAGATTAATCAATTGAATTAATATATAATTTCCGAATTAGGAATCGTATTATTCCAACCTTATTTTTAGGAAATAATGAGCCCAATATTCAAATATATTATTTTTTGCCACATTTTTATGGCAATGGCAGCCGGAGATTCTCGTGAATTAATTGTTACACCAACAATAAACCCTCCGGTAATTGATGGATATTTAAATGACGCTACGTGGGCTCTCATCCCAGCTTCCAGCAATTTTATACAGTCCAATCCTAATCCAGGTATTCCCATGACGGAGAAAACGGAGATTAAAATAACATACACACGTGATTCCCTTTATGTTTATGCTATGATGTTTGATTCGAAACCCGATTTGATTATGACTCAAATGACCGGCCGAGAAGGAGTGGGAAACTCAGAATATTTTTCAATCACTTTAGATACATTTAGTGACAAAATGAATGGATACCAATTTGGAGTGTCGTCAGCAAATTCACGAGGTGAGTCTCAAATAACCAATGAAAAATATAACCGAGGATGGGATGTTATATGGAATAGTCAAGTTACAATGAATGACAGTGGTTGGAGTTTAGAAATGGCTATTCCATTTTCAGCATTGCGATTTTCAACAGATGAACAACAAAAGTGGCGAATAAACTTTCATCGAACCATTCGGCGGAAAAATGAATCAGGCTCTTGGAATGAAGTGATTCCAACTCTATCCGGCTCTATGACTCAAATGGGTAATATGTTAGGCCTTTATGGGCTAAAGACTCATTCAAAACTGATTTTAACGCCCTATTTGTCCGCAGGCGCTAACTTTGGTGAAAATTTTGGAGGGGAATCTTCCAGTGCTTATCGTGGTGGGATCGATTTACATTTTACGCCTAATAAAACGACAATTTTAGATATGATTTTATTACCAGATTATGGTCAAGTAAGCTCGGATAATAAAGTGTTAAATCTTAGTTATTCAGAAATAGTCTATGGAGAGCAAAGACCTTTTTTTCGTGAAGGTATGAACTTATTTAATAAAGGGAGTTTATTTCTATCCAGAAGAATTGGGGGTACGCCATCAAAAATGGAAACTGTCGTAAATGAATTAAATGTTGGCGATTCACTTATTTATAATCCAACAGAAAGTGCGTTATTGAATGCCACGAAATACATTGATCATAAAAAAGGCAATTTAACTTATGGTTTTTTCAATGCAACTACCGCTCCATCGTACGCTATTATTGAAGATTCATTATCTACGGTTAGAGATATAATGACCGAACCCTATGTAAACTATAATGTTTTTGTTATTGACAAAATTATAAAAAATAATTCTACTTTGACTTATACAAATACTCATGTTTATCGTGCGCACGAGTCCTACAATAATGCTAGTGCGCATGGCATGAATTTCCATTTAGCTAATGAGCCTAACACTTTCGCATTAGGGGGTAATACTAAACTATCTTCCATTTATTCCAATGATACTCTCAATACGGGTTATCAATATAAAATTCAGTTTTTGAAAACGAGCGGTGCTTTCCGATATACGGTTTCTCACTACGCAGAAAGTGATACATACAACCCAAACGATTTAGGGTATCTTCATGCAAATAACGAATTCACTTATCATGGCGTCATCCGTTATTCCTTGTATGAGCCAAAAGGACCATTATTGCGCGGTACTATTTCAGCATCCGCAAAATACCGGCAACTATTCAAACCACGATCTTTTACAGATTCACGTATTAATTTTAATAGTTCTGCAACATTCACCAATTATATGAGTAGTTCCTTTGGTGCGACATATCAACCTGGCGATGCTTATGATTATTTGGAACCTCGGAGAGAAAAGTTTGATAAAAAACTATTACTCCCATCCTATTTCCAAATGCATGGTCATTTAAGCTCTGATGGACGAAAAAAAGCAGGATTCTCTGGAGGCTTCTATCGGATGAATCGAAAAGGGTTCAACGAAACTGGGCTATCGATCTGGAGCTCAATATGGTACCGGATAAATGATCAATCATCTGTGAGCTATAGTATTAGTACGAATAATGAACTCAATGATCATGGATGGGTATCCGAAGTCAATGATTCAACTATTTTTGGGTCAAGGAATATAAATAAAATTGAAAATAACTTTTCAATTGGTTATAGATTTTCAAAAGACTTGACTCTAGGATTACGAATTCGCCATTATTGGATGCAGGGGCATTATATAGAATTTTATAATTTAGAAGATGCAGGTCAACTCAATCCAATCTCATGGAATAATAACCAAGATTTCAATTTTAATGCCTTTAATATAGATTTTAATTTATCTTGGCAATTTTTACCTTTAAGTCAATTATCCTTATCTGTTAAGGATTCCTTTTCGGATAATACTTCAGATATTACAGGAGCCTATATTTCTAATTTTATCCATATTTTAGAACAGCCAAGATCAAAATACATTTCTTTAAAAATGATATATTATTTTGATTCGTCGTCTTATTTATTCAGATAAATAATTTTTCTCAACAAAATCCCAATTAACAATATTCCAGTATGCAGAAATGTATTCAGGACGTACATTTCTGTAATCAACATAATAAGCATGTTCCCAAACATCAATTGTTAATCACATCATAAACCATCCTATACCCTCACTTTATTACCAGCCAAATCCTAGAATGCCGTTTAAAAGTATATATAATCCAAATACAATTAATATTGATCCACTGACTATTCTAATTGCTAATGAATATTGTTGCACAGACCTAATCTTTTGCCTCAACGCCTGAGATGAATAGCCCACAATCAACATAGGGATTGCAAAACCCGAAGAATAAAACAGTAATAATACAACTCCATGTAATATTTGACCTTTGGTTGCTACCATTGTAAGTACACCTGATAACATAGGACCAACACATGGAATCCAGATTAATCCTAAGGTTAGACCCATTAAAAATCCTGACCATTTTCCATCATTGGATGAATTGATATTATTGAAGATAGTCACTTTTTTAAAAAGATTTATATCAGCCAGCATCAATAGGCCAAATAATATAACAATTACGCCAGCAATTCGTTCGACATAAAGCATTTTACCCGCAATGAAAGATCCAAATAACGAACTCATTACGCCCATTAAAATGAATGTTAATGACAAGCCACCTACAATCATCAGGGGTCTATGTTTATGATCTTTTTTGGTGCCAGTTACAATAATTGGAATAACTGGAAATACACAGGGTGATGCAACACTTGTAAGTCCTGCGCCAATGGAAAGTAGTATTGAGCCTAATGTTAATTCCATTACAAACCTAAAGAAGTTAAAATAACTTGTTTGCTTTGGATTCCAGGCGGAAATCGTTTTATTATATTTCCATTTAAATCTGTCAAGACCAAATTAGGCAGAGATCTTATCCCAAATTTATAAAACATTTCTCTTGCTGCTGGATCTGTGGTTTTAATATATACGATTTCTGTAGCACTGCTAAGCTTGGGCTTAATTTCATCCAAAATAGAATCCTGAATCTGGCAAGGACGACCATTAGGGTTGATGAAAAATAGTAATAATTGGCTTTTTTCTGCAATGTGTGATTGTTGTGCTGCTTGAGCAGTTTTGCTTGTTTCATCCCTAACAGATGCATTATTTGTTTTTTCACCTTGTGAGCAAGCTCCCGCAAATAATACAAATAGGATGAATAAACTTTTTAAATATCGCATAGGGCTAATCGGTAAAATTATCTTCTAAAATAGCCTGAACTTGCTCTGTGCTCTGGATGCTGCTTGTTGCATGAACTACTTTTCCATTTTTATAATAGACTGTAAATGGCAAACCCATAAAGTTTGAACATTCAGGTAAATTCCTTATTACATGCGAAAATGATGAATCAAATGCCATATCATAAAATTTAACATCTTTATAATCCGGTTTTAAAGTTTCCATAGCTGTGTAAACTGGCATACACATTGGCCCCATTCGTCCACAACAAATCATTACATTTTCATTCTCACTTATAACGTTTTTATGGTCTTCTTCAGAAACGACATGATTTAAACTTGTTTGTAATAACATTTCTTTACCCTTTCATCGGTTTTATTTAAAGTTATCCATTGGATGGGTTTTATTACTATAGGTTACAAATGAATAAGTAAATATTATTTAAATTATGCCCATTAACCAATTAAGGCTAAATACATATTGATTTGATTATGCGTTTGACAAACTATATCGCCATTACATTTTTTTTAACATTTCTATTCTGGGGATGTGAAGACAAACCAAAATCCAAGTACACTTGGGACAAGGATGGAATGCTGGTTATAGACGGAAAGCGTATATTCATCATTGGATCCTATCATCTTCCAAAAAGTGATCATCCATTCAAAGAATTGGCAAAGAATGGATATAATTATGTTCATGTTTCTGCCAATCAAGATGAAATGGATGCGGCGCATCAACATAATCTTTATACTCGAATTTCAACAGGATTAGCATCTGACAATGAAAGCAAAAAAAGAATTACTAAATTGGTTCAAACTTATAAATCGCATCCATCTTTACTTTGTTGGGAAATTGCGGATGAGCCAGCGTTTACGTGGAATTCAGCTGACCTTCGTATTCAACCGGAATCCATGATAGAAACATACAACTTGATTAAACAGGAAGATCCGAATCATCTGGTTTATACTAATCACGGGCCGGTCAATCTTGTTTCGACTTTGCAAAAATATAATGAATCAACGGATATTGTGGCATGTGATGTTTATCCTGTTATTCCCCGTGGCATTAAACCCACCTACGCTTTATATCCAGATGGACTTCAAGGCGATTTGCTGAATCCATACATTAGCCAAGTGGGAGAATATGCTGAAAAAATGCACGCAGTAACCAATCGGTCCAAACCACTGTTTATGGTGTTGCAGGGTTTTGCTTGGGAAATGCTTAAAAAAGAGCATGAACGGGACGATAAGATGGTATTATATCCAACTTACAAACAATCCCGTTTCATGGCTTTTAATGCGATTGTCCATGGCGCCAACGGTATCAACTATTGGGGAATGCACTATTCACCCCAACCTTCACCCTTTATGGATGATTTGAATCGTGTAACCAAAGAATTAGCTGAAATGCAGAATATTTTGTCATCCCGCTCAATTGATTTGGACATTGAAAAAACATATCATGAATTAAGATATTCCATCGATACTGGCGTGGAAATTTTGGCAAAGAAAGCTGATGGGAAATATTATCTAATTACGGTCAATTCGGATAAAAATACCGTTAGAGTTTCTTTGGAAAATTTAGACGATTATAAACGGGTAGTCGTATTAAATGAGAATAGAACGATTCCGATTCAAGATGGGAGATTCACAGATGATTATGCACCATTTGATGTACATATTTATGAGTTGGAGTAATGTAGAATGAAAAAGCTTATTCTCTTCATTTTTATCCAATTTTCTTTGGTTTTTCAATCATGTAATTCCACCCATCCCAAAGCCAGTACTTTACCTACCATTCATGGAAACAATATTCTTTCTATAAAACACTCCATAAACATTCCAAAAACTATGAAATATTTAGGATCTCCACTTCCTTCTGAAGTCATAACAAAACTCAATAATTTACCCCAGCATTCCGATTCACTTCTTCAATCAATATTGGATCCATACGCTTTGGCTATGGTTACGATTAATGAAAACCAAAATGTGTCCGTTACTCAAGGGATGCCATTCCAACCTTTGGTGCAAGGCGGTTGGGCAAACTATTTAGTAAAAATTTATAATCAAGCTGAATTCACAGGTAGATTGGAAGTCCGAAGTCCAAATTCTGAACCCTTATTTGACATTTCAACGAATGAAGAAAAAATGCATCCCGATGATTTTTATACACAAGCAGAATTGGAAGAACGGTTTTTAGAAATGTATTTTTACAGAAATGAACCACTTTACCCAAATCTTTCAGGGGAGTTGATTGAATATGCCATTCTTCAAGTCTATTGTAAAAATGAAGGCGAAATTCAAGCAGAAATTGATTTTTATATTGGTGATTATTATGAAAACATCACTGTCATTGATTCCAGTTTTTTAAAACCGTCTTTAGAAAGTGACGTCATTGGCTTGAGTGGTGAATATTTTCAAAATAAAGATTTTTCTGGAACACCATCTTTGAAGCGATTGGATAAAATAATCAATTTTGATTGGGGTTCCGGAACACCTTCAAGTGAATTCAAAACAGAAAAATTTTCCATCCGCTGGACCGGGTTTCTAACTCCGAAAGAAACTGCTCAATATCGCATAGGAGTCAAAAGTAATGATGGAACAAGATTATATCTTAATGATGAATTAATTGTGGCTAATTGGGGTTTACACGGCCCACGACTGCGCACAGCAGATATGAATTTAATTGAAGATAAATCTTACGCCATTACAATTGAATACTTTGAAGGTGGCGGAACAGCCAATGTTCAATTATTATGGGGTTCGGGGAACTTGGATCCTGCGCGAATTAAACTAAACACGTATGCCCAACCGGCTGTTCCTGTTGTGTTTCATGTGAAGGATGATGACGGTTCTCCTGCCCTTGCTTCCTTTACCATTACCGACGGCATTGAACGCCATGAAGAAAATGAATACCATGATGTGTTGCGGTCGGACGACTATCGTCTCCATGCTGAACGTGAGTATGAATATTACCCCGATAATCTGGAAGGATTGTATCCACTCCCATCCCGCCGACTTTCACGTTTGGACGACTATCCGAATTTCTATTTTCAATCACAAGTCTATCGCGGTGATGGCGAGCATGTTCTGCTTCCACCGGGGAAATATAATGTAACCTATACTCGCGGACCTGAATATGTCCCCCAAACAACATCATTGGAAATTCTCAAAAATGCTGATTCTGCTCACGCAACATTTCAATTGGAACGATGGGTAGATATGCAAAAGTTGGGTTATTATAGTTCAGATTCACATATTCATGCATCCGGATGTGCTTTTTACACCAATCCGGATGAAGGTGTTTCACCAGAAGAAATTTGGCGACTGCAATTGGGTGAAGATTTACATATAACCAATGTATTGAATTGGGGACCCAATTGGTATGTGCAAAAGGAAAATTTTTCTGGTCATGACCACCCCGTTTTAGACCCCAATCATATTTTGCGATACAACGTAGAAATTTCAGGGTTTCCATCTTCCCATGCGGGACATATTGTTTTATTAGGACTGAATGAAGATGATTATCCAGGCACAACACTTATAGAAGACTGGCCCACATGGAATTTGCCAATTCTGAAATGGGCAAAAAGCCAAAATGCCATCACAGGATATGCTCACTCCGGGTGGGGATTGGATCCGATCAAAGCGACTGAAATTCTTCCAAACTATGTTTTGCCACGAATGGATGATATTGGCGCGAATGAATATATCGTCACTGTCACGGAAGGCGTGGTTGACTTTTATTCTGTGGGCGACACACCCTTCCCTTGGGAGTTAAATATGTGGTATCACACACTGAATTCCGGGTTTCGACCCCGGTTGAGCGGGGAAACAGATTTTCCCTGTATTTATGATGAACGGGTTGGTGATGCTCGCAGTTATATCAAGATTGATGGTGATCTTACTTATGAAAAATATATGGACGGAATCCTGACCGGAAATGGCTATGTATCCGACGGAAGATCCCATATTATTGATTTTAATATAAATGGACAGGAATTAGGATCTAACGGAAGTGAAATTCATTTATCTTCCAATGATTCAATCACAATTTCGGCGAAGGTGGCTGCACTATTACCGAAAGAACAAAGCCAAATTGGTGCAAGTATTTCCAGCAGCAGTTATAGTTCAAAACCCTATTGGCATATTGAACGGGCACGATTGGGATATTCACAAAATATTGAAATAGAGTTACTCGTAAATGGGATTGCCGTAGAGCGAAAAACAATTACTGCCAATGGACAATGGGCAGACATTCAATTCAACACAACAATAAATCAATCCAGCTGGGTGGGGTTAAGGATTTACCAAGCACTTCATACAAATCCATTTTTTGTTCTGATGGATGGTAAACCCATTCGGGTGAAAGAAAGTGCTGAATGGTGCCGCGCTTCTGTAGATCAATGTTGGAAGTTGAAAAAAGATCAAATTAGTCCAGAAGAAATCCAAGAAGCGAAGTTGGCATTCGATCGTGCTCGAAAAGTATATGATAAAACAATTGAGATGTTATCCCATTGAACTTATCTATCATCATTCCTGTTTATAATGAAGCTGAAAAAATCCGTAATGATATTATAACTCTATCATCCTATTTAATGGAAAAGCATATTAGTGGTGAAATTATTATTTCCGATGATGCCAGTACGGATGACACAATTAAAATAGCTTCTGAAACTTCCATTAATGAATCCATTCCATTATCTGTCATTTCAACAGGTGAACATCGTGGAAAAGGGAATGCAGTTAGGCAAGGAATTCTTCAATCCAAGGGCGATGTGGTTTTGTTCATAGATAGCGGAAATACGGTGAAGTTGGAAGCCATTTCTAAAGGATTAGATTTGATTCAAGGTGGTGAATGCCAAATGGTCATAGGTTCACGGCATTTATCTGGAAGTGTGATTACCAAACCGTTGGCCTTTCAACGACGAATTGTATCAAAATTATTTCGAATCTTTATTAAACTCATATTTCCATCTTTATGGAGATTCAGTGATACTCAATGTGGATTTAAAATGGTTAAGGGTGAACTTGCCAAAACCCTTTATAGCGAAAGTGTGATTAACGGATTTTTATTCGATATTGAAATTTTGAAAAAAGCACAAAAACATAATGTGGCGATTCAAGAAATTCCCATTGAATGGACTTGCGATAGAGATAGTCGCCTTACTATACCATCAACCATTTGGGAAGTCATTCGGGATAGCTTTAAACTGAAAACTAAATAAGTCGCAAGACTTGAATTGGTAGTGCAAAACATAAGTTATTTCAGTAAGATTAGTTTTTGAGTTAGAGATGAATTCCCATTTTCAAAAATAACAAAATAGATTCCACTTGATTGGTTTGAAGCATCCCATTTTATTCCATGATTTCCGGGCTGAATAATTCCATCCACCAATGTTTCCACTAATCTGCCTGTGATATCATAAACCTGCACAGACACTTCGCCAAATATTTCTACGGAATAACGGATAGTTACCATCGAATTGAATGGGTTGGGGTAGGCTGACAAAAGTGTGAAATTATTTGATATGATATGATTATCAGTGAAGAGTGATTGGGAATGATTATTTAAAAAATGAAGCACCCTTTTATTGTAATCAGAAAAAAATGAGTGGTCGGCAGTCATAACTTTTACCTGATCAAATATGTGATTTCGTAATTCAATAGATAATCCCATAATTGTGGGGAAATTGTTCTGATTCTGCAAGATAATTGGACCTATCTCATCATCCAAATATTGGAAATAATCATTGGAATCAATAATCCCATTCACCATGAACTCCTGATAAATATCAAAAGAAAGGGTAGAATCTATATTCGGAATTCTCATAAACCGTTGGGGATATAAAGGGGATTTATCTAAAACATGGAATTCTGCAGGGACATTTCTGGCAACAAGTTTATCATAATTCATTTCTGCACCCCAATTTCCACCACCGAGTGCAGGATCATATTTCCCCACGTTAAACATAGTGGGTGTATCCAAAATATCGTATAATTCTGGTGGGTTTCCTTGGGAGCAGAAAAGAACTGCACCATTCCAATTTAAAGCTTGAGCAACCACAGAAGAGAAATTCCCACCATTGGATACTCCCACAGAATATATTGGCTGATCTGGGTTTAATTGCCCACGGTTTACCAATGTATCAATAATAACTTGAATGTTTTGAACATCCACATTTGTCTCTAATGTCCAATTGTATAAATCCCACCTATTTTGAGAATCGGGAATTGATAATGTAGCATTTTCTGACTCTGTTATAACAATATTATACCCAGCAAATAAAGCATCTTGAATAAAATGAATCGGTTCAATTCTATTAATGATATTTTCGGCCGAACCACCACCGCCATGGAAAATGAATAAGGTTCCAATTGCATCATTTGGAAAAATTGAATAAACGTTCTTCGGATTATTTACACCCTGTATAACTTCATAATCAAAAGAGAGTAACTCTACTTGCTCAATATTTGCGATAAACTGCACATCTACATCTGGCATAATAAAAGACGAATGCCATTCTAACGGATCATTTAATACAGATGTATCGCCTGACCAAAATTGAAATGTTTCATTTATTAAAGATAAGTTTGCCCAAATATGAACAGTATCACCTACCATATATTGACCTTCTCCATATCCGCTGGTAATGAATATAGTAGCTTGACTATAAATATTAACAGATAGAATGAGCCCAACAATAATATTTTTCATGCTTTATGGGACTTTAATTACTATTAAAGGTTAAAAATTTACCGAATTTTGTAACACCACCCTTTTCATCTATCACCATTCCGCCAAAATCTGAATTATTTTTAACAAATTCTTGAATATCCGTTTCTTCCATAATCATAAATGATGTAGAAAGAGCATCTGCTTCAGCCCCCGTTTCTGCAACGGACCAAGCCGCCATTCGGTGAACAGGTTTATAATTTATGGGCGAAATAATATGAGTCCCCTTTTCTATTCCTGAACCTGCCATGGCACTATTTTCCAATGAAAATTGATGAGTTACTTTTCCTGATTCCAGATGAAATATTGTCATGGGCCAACCTGATTCCCCTACGGGAGCGTTTCCAGCTAAAAAGGTACTTTTACCACTATTGAGCAATATTTTGTCAATGTCCCATTCATTAAACATTTCCAGAAGTTTGTCCAATGCAAAACCTTTGCCGATTCCACCCAAATCAATGGAAATGGGATTATCCATCAAAGTAACTGTAAATGATTTTGCATCTAAAACCAGATTGCCAATTAATTCTTGCTCATATAATTCTGATTCTGTTTCATCTTTCCAATGGGTAATGATTTTCCCAATGGTAGGATTAAAGGCACTATCTGTTACGGTTTGGAGTTTTTGAGCAATGACCAAACATTCCATGGTATCGGCCCCAATAACCGTGGATTCTCCCGGGCTTAATTGATTGATTCGGGAAATGTCACTATTCTCAACAAAACGACTTAAGTCTTGCTCTAATAAATGTAATTGAGCAAATGCTTCTGTGGCTGCTTGGGATGCATATGATTTATCAGAATGCTGGATGAATATATCAAAAACGGTGGCCATTGCTTTGTGAGAAAATTGATGAATCCCATGGGTAACCAACCAATCACGATTTATAATATGTTGGTCTGATTCAACCATTATTGTTTGTCCAACTGAACAAATTGATCCAATACATCCTTTTTGATAAAACTCAATATTTCAACGCCATGGCGCAATTCCATTTCTGTATTAAATAATGGTAAATATAAAGATGCCTTTCCCGGTTCAGAATCTTCATAAAGTGCTTTCACCAAATCCGATTCCAAATCTGGAGAGAGTAAAATGATAGAAGCATCTCCAACATTCTCCGGCACCTGATTCCAATAACCCACATTTTTCAAATGGTGTAAATACCATGGAAATGGCCAATAATCATCTTCTGTTGCAATTACAAAAATGGATATATCCACTTTATCGGCAATGTCATACATTTTTGATTCCATGGTAAAAATATCCTTCGTGGGATGAGCATACACATGTGGATTTTCTTGATCTGCTTCATGAATAAAATTGAAGGAATAGGATTGCAAAAACATGAATCCAAATAATAATCCTATAACGCCATTTCGTATTATGGGCTTTTCTAATCCATGATAAATGGTATAGGATGCCACCAAAATGATTCCCGGCATTACGCCCAATATATTCCAGGGTGTTTTGTATGGAATTAGAGACAAAATGGCTAATAGAATCAACGAATACCAAAATAGAAAACTTACAATTGTGGGTTGCCCCTTGATTCGTAGGTTTAGCAAAAAAGCCAAAAATAGTATTCCTTCAGCCCAGTGCAAACCATTCCCTGAATAGCCAAATGGAAATAATATATTCAAATAATATGTCCAAGAATGATTATGGATTCCTTCGTCAGCCACTCGGTTTAAATACGGCGAATAGGCAGAAAAGAAATCGGTACTGCTGGATATATCCTGAAGAGAATCAGAGAAAAAGAGAAAGGCTAACCCAAAAGCTATTCCAATAACTAAAAGTATCTTCTTAAATGGAATCTTAATTTTTAATCCGGTTCTATAATGGAGAATGGCAAAAGCGCCTGCCATAGAAATAAAGAAAATGGGCCAAGTTTCCTTCGCAGCCATCATACCGCCCAATGCAAGTCCGGATAAAATCAGCCACGATTGTTTTTTTGTTTTATAATATTGATAAACACCCACTATGAATTCAAATGCCATCGTGACCACAAATATTTCATGAATAAAATAGCGACTGTAGAAAACAATCGTAGGCGAAATAGCTATGAACCCGGCTACAATAAGAGCAACATCATTTTTGAGTGATTTGCGAAATCCAAAAACAAGCCAAATGAGAATCATTCCCACAAATGCGGTAATACCGCGTAGAAAGGGTTCACTAAATTCTTGAAGTTCCCATAACCCATGAACAGCCGCAAAAAGAGCCGATGTATAATAAAATATGGGACCATGATGTTGGTTCGGATTATAATCGAAACGACCTGCTTCCACCACTTCAGCCAGTTTCACTGCATTGATGGCTTCGTCCCCGTGCATAGGACGATCAGATAATCGGGAAAAGCGAAAAAATCCCGCTATAATTATTACAAATATGAATAATATTCGAAATCGGTAAAAACCCATTATTAACGATCCTTTCGAATCCCCCTGTCATAGGGGGATAATGGGGGTTTATTAAATTGGGAAAACATCAGTTAATCTTCCAATTCTTTGCATTTGGAAGAAATTAATTCCAATACTTCATTAAGATTTTCGTCAATTTCATTATTATAAAATCGAATAATGGAATAACCCCATTTTTCTAATTTTTCCGTTCTCGCTTTATCCTTTATTTGTAGATTGGGTTGTAGATGCCCGCTACCATCTAATTCTATTATTAGTTTTAAATCTAAACAGCAGAAATCAAGTACAAAATTATCAATACTAACTTGTCTCCGAAATTTATTGCCGTCAATCTGTCTCTCTTTTAAATACTGCCATAATTTCCATTCCCACGGTGTGGGTTTATTTCGATGGATTCTCCTAATGGTTTTTAATTTGGGCTTATTGACTTCTTTTGCATTATTCATAGGAATTAGTCGATTTATTGACCCCACTTTAATTCTCCCCTATTACAGGGGAGAAAATATAAGGATATTATAAATAATAATTCTGCAATCGTTTCGAATCCCCCTTTTATAAGGAGAACAATACGAACGGATTTATTAAAGCGAAATTCATTAATAAATACGTCATCACGGTTTCAACTATTTATTGTAACAATAAAATCGACAGAACAAAAATTGCTCTGTTGCGATTCAAGATCATTTCACTGGAAGTCCGTAAACGGCTACTTCAATATAATGATTCAAATCGTTATTGGTATTTCCCTTACTGTATAATTTAACATAGCGACCCGTAACACCTTTTGCATCAATGAGTTTTCCTTCCGATGTTTCCACATAATGCATATCCTTCCCTACGCCGAATCCGGAAGAATTATCAATATCATTATTGAAAAGAGTGGTTACATTTTCCGTCATATCTTTATCATCTGCTGTTTGAACCACCACATCAAAATAAACACGAGCTTGTTTGTGGAAATGCCAAAAAACAATGGCATACATTTTATAATTCGCCCCTAAATCAACGGTTACATCTTGCAGGAAAGGGCCTAATTCTACAAAGCTACCTTCGGCTGCATTTTTATCACCATCTGTAATCATTTCGACTTCACCAATTACGGGATAATCATCGGAACTATATACCGTTTTTCCTAATGCCACATTTTCTGTTCCAGCAGGCGCTAAAAATGCGGGACGCGGTTTACCCAATGGTTTTTGGAGATTTTTTACATTCAAATTTTGGGGTGTGCCAATAAACATGGGCTTGGGTAATTCCAATTTGATTGGCACCAATTTTCCATCCTGGGAAAAGAGTAATGACACCATCCATATAGTGGTAACGAGTAATATTTTTATTGTCTTAAAGTTGCGTTTCATGTGTGTATTCCTAATTATCCTTTATTCTTTCGTGAAATATTTAAGTAAAGTATTGCGAATAACAACATTCCGATTGCGGTATAAAAATGAACCGATAAAAATGGTTGTTGCGTCGCTGATGGAAACCATGTATTCATGCTGAATAAAATGGATAAAGCATTGGGAATAAATAATATAAAGAAAACCCAAACTATTTTTTTAGCACATTTACTTTCAGATCCATTATTAAAACCAAACCCCGTCGTTTTAACCCAAAATAATGCCCCTACGGCCAAGAAGATTGAGAATGCGGGTGCAACTGTGGCATGAGAAATCATCCACCATCCTGACAGCACCTTTTCACCCATGATCAGTGGCAGAAAACCAGTAATAACCATTATGACAAATGCAACGAATCCCATTTTCATAATCAGTGTTTGATTTCTCTTATCCATTCTTATTTTCCACTAAACTCATTATTCAAAACCCCCATTGTCCCCCTGTTACAGGGGGAATAAAATGTTTTTACCCGTGTCGCGGTCTTTTCATTTTCCCCTGTCATAGTGTGCTTGCATCCCGCACTTGTTTCGGGGGAAACACAAATGGGTTTAAAAACCTTTCTTTTCCAATACCTTATCATTTCTTATTTCGCATTATTATCATCAATCCAGCATTGTAATCCTTTAAAGAAAAATAAAATCACCAATGATAACACAATAAATACTGACAAATAAATAATGCCTTTCAGCCATGGTCGAAATATAAAGGCATTGGCAAATAATTGGGCTGCACCTAAATCCTGACTTTGAAAATCAATCATCATAGCATCATTTGTCTTTAAGGGTGAATCCACTGAAATTAAACTTGTATAAAACGGCGCATCTAAACTGTGACAATCTTTACAGCCATTACTTCCTAAAGCCATGGGTGCTGGACGTACATTATGGGCGATGGGCCAAGTATATGCAGATGCATTTGAATGTGTTTCTTGCTTTAATTCTCCGGATTCAATCGAATATATTTTACCACCACTCACATACACTGGTGTGGATTCACTCTTTTGAACTGCCCGTGACGCCAAGATATCCGTAATCATATTTTCTTCAATTTTTGGCCATGATCCATTTCGATCTATGGGCAGATTAGACAATGCCACTTTAACAATCTGCTTATCGACATCTTCTGTCACGGGAGAAACGTCGTCGCCGGTTTTCCAGCCCCAATAGGAAGGCCACACCAAATTAACAGGTACGATTTTACCGGAATTATTTTCTTCAAATACAGGTGTTATAATATGGGGTAATGTGCTGTCTGCTTTATTTATCCCATGTGTGCCCAGGGCGTGTCCCATAGATGTTTTAGTCAAAAATGAATTGTTTTTGGGCATTTCCCCAGAATGACAAGTCGTACAGGATATTTTTTCTAAATGGAGTGGCGGCAATCCTTTATGTGCTGGAATGGGTCCTTTATTATTGTGAGAAATCGCCAAACCATTGTCAGCAGATGAATGACATCCTTCGCAAGTAAAGTCAGCCAACTCGGGAGATTTCTTCTCAATATTTTCATTTTCATAACCGCGAATAATTTGATGATCCAATCCGTTTCGGTGACAATCCACACAATTCATTCCACGTTGAATATGAACATCTTGCCCATGTTGCCAAAATTCGGATCGCTCATTATCCACCAACATAGTGGAATGACAAAAATAACAATTTTCATTTGGGATATTCCGCGTTACATCAAAAAAGACTTCATCTTTTTCATTAAAAGCTGTTTTATCATAATGCACTTGGGGTGGAATAGCTTTCGATTCATCTGGCGCCAATCCATAATAAATATCATAATGGTCCGGCATATCTTTGGCTGAACCACTCACATCAGCAAATGATGCGGTACTGGCTGCAGCCCAGCGGAAATTTTCTTTCTTGAGTTGCTTGGCATAATGGGATCGATCTGTAAATGAATTTTTATCATGACAAACCAAACAATTCACTTCCACTTTTCCGGATACATTCCAACGAAACGCATTTTCACTTTCCCAACGTTCTTCCTGTTCCCCTACACTTCCACCGGGGTGATGACGCCCAAACTTTTTCACAAATTCAAAAACAGACAATCCAATGTCTTCCGGATTAATTGCGCCATTCCAATCTCGATAACTTAAAGGAATTTGCGTTAACATAGTCGGGTCTGTATATATCCACGGATGGCCATTTCGACCCGATTCAGTATCGCTTCCGGCATTAAAATGCCAACCGGAACCAACCTTTTTATAATCGTGACAGGAACCACAGGTCATTTCTGTAGAAAAAGGTAACTGCGTTTGTTGATACATGCGAATAGCTGAACTATCATGATCCATTAGTTTAATACGATGAACTGCCGGCAAACGACTGCCATCAGGAGAATCACCTAATTTTGCTTGGGCTAACAATAGTTGACCCATTAGGACAATTCCTAAACAGATATAAAGTAAATGGCTATAACGATTATTCACAGAAATATTAATATTCTTTAAATGACAAAATCACTTTTATCATATTTCACCGGCGATGCATTTTCGACTGCTTCATTCACTTTTAATACAGCAACCGCAGTTTCATATCCCACTTCCGCTGGACAATTCAATGTATCTGTACCCCGAATGGAATTAAAGAAATTTTCCAAATGCGGTTTATGATATGGATCATTAAACGTAATGGGTAATTCATATTTTGGTGGTGCAAGCGTTTCTCGCACATCTAATACAGCACCATTCTTTGTAGCGGGTGCTTCTTCTACTGGCGCATTAATAAAACCTTTATCCACCCATTGATCCCACAATGGAGCAGACTGTTCTCTAAAGATACCTGCTCGTCCTGCAGATTCTGAAATTTGCAATGTCCCCTGATCGCCCATGAAATTTTCAAAATAGCCCAAATTACTATTGGTGGTAATGGTTTGATACGATGCGCGAACTTTTCCTTCGGGTGTATCAAATTCAAATAATGCCATGACCGTATCATACCATTCATGTGTGTTTTTGTCGTAATAATCTGTACCACCAGATGCCATTACAGAAGACGGAACCGCATTCAGAAACCAAGTATAAATATCTATTTGGTGTGATCCTAAATCAACCACCGGTCCACCGCCCAATCCTTTATACCAACGCCAATTCCGAAATTGTGCCATAGATTTAAATCCATACTTTTCCAATCTTTCATCCGGAATAGCATATTTTGCAGGCCAACCTAAATCAGGCTGTATTGCACGATTCCACTGACCATTAATAGTGGTAATACGCCCCAGCATTTTGGCTTCTTGGATAATATGTTCATAACAATGAATATATCTTGGATTACTTCGACGCTGATGCCCCACTTGAAGTAATTTTCCACTTTTCTGTGTTGCTTCAACAATTTGTCGCGCTCCTTCCAATGTATTGGACATTTCTTTTTCGCAATAGACGTGGAGCCCTGCTTCTAAACAGGCTGTGGCATGTTCTGCATGCCAAAAGTCCGGCGTGGCAATAATAACAGCATCCAAATCTGTTTCAGTAGCCAGCATTTCTTTATAATCTTCATACTTGTTGAGTTCATGTCCATATTTTCTCAATAAGCGATATACACGCTTTTGACTATATTCTGACCAAATATCGCACACAGCTTTAAATCGAATTCCTGGGATTTTCAGACAAGCATTCATGAGGACTTGGCCTTCAGCACCGGCACCCAATAAGGCTACATTAATATCACTTACGCCAAATGTTTTTGCTCCAGTAAGTACATGGGGAGCCAAAATGAGACTGGCGCCAACAGCAGCACTTGATTTAATGAATTGTCGTCTATCTATATTTTTATCATTTTTACTCATAGGTTTCCTTACAATGTCCAGCCATCTCGATATTCTTTATGGATGAAAGCATTTGCTTCATCGTAATTAGTGAATTGTCCTTTTTTGCCATCCCATTCCAAAACCATATTATTATCTTTCACTCGCAATGCGATACAGCCCAACAACATTGTTTCTGTCAATTTTGAAGCATATTCAAAATGAGATGTGGTCGGAGATCCGCCTTTGATTGCTTCAATCCATTCTTCCCGAATGCCAGGAGATCTTGGAATCGATTTTTTGGGTCGTTGATATTCTTTCATGGCCGTTTCCGGAATAATTCGCGGATTATTCCCATAAGTGGAACACATCATTTTTCCTTTAGTGCCATAGAATAATACACCACCACCGCCATCGCCCATTTTTCGTCCCGGCTCTAATTCTTTCGGTCTCGGTGGCATCAGTCCACCATCATACCAAACCATTTTTACTGGAACCATTCCTTCACGCGCTGGGAATTCATACGTTACCATAGATGCGTGGGGGTACGTTTCGTCATTAATCGAACTGGAACTTGCCTGAACCGTATCGGGATATTCCATTTTCAAAGCCCAATAGGGATGATCAATTAAGTGAGCACCCATATCGCCCAAAGCACCGGTACCATAATCCCACCAACCGCGCCAAGCGAATGGGACATACGCTGGATGATAAGGCCGCCATTTTGCCGGTCCCAACCATTGATTCCAATCCAGAGTTTTGGGAACGGATGGTATTGTTCCCGGTCGTCCAATTCCTTGGGGCCAAACGGGACGATTTGTCCATACATGCACTTCTGTCACATCACCGATAGCGCCATCCCAAATCCATTCATTAATTAAACGCCCTCCTTCTCCGGCGTGCCCTTGGTTCCCCATCTGGGTAATCACATTCATTTCTTTTGCTTTTTTCGCCAACATGCGCGCTTCATGAACCGTGTGAGTTAGTGGTTTTTGTACATAAACATGTTTCCCTAAATCCATAGCTGCCATGGCAACGACTGCATGATTGTGATCGGGTGTTGACACCGTTACAGCATCAATTCCTTTTTCTTTTTCCAGCATCACGCGAAAATCGGTATAACGTTTTGCATTGGGAAAATCATTAAATGTTTTAGCCGCTTTCAATTCGTCCACATCACATAAAGCAACAATATTTTCAGAAGCGACACCGTGTGTATCAGAATATCCTTTTCCACCCACACCCACACAAGCAATATTTAATTTATCGCTGGGCGCTGTAAATCCTGGCCCGCCTAATACATATCGCGGAACAATTGTAAATGCCGCCGCCGCAGCAGTGGATTTTTTGATAAAATCTCTACGGTTAATTGTTTTAGTATTTTTCTTCATAGTTTTCTCTCTTTATTTTTTGCACAAAGACTCGAAGACTCAAAGGCTATAACGAGCACCTTTTCTTGGAGCCTTGGTGTATTCGTGGCTATCACTTTTCTAATATCCAAATATTTCGATATTGCACAGGATTCCCATGGTCTTGCAAAAGTATAGAGCCCGGTTTATGCGTGCGCAAATCTACGGCACCACCGGTGGGTTTTGGTACTGCAACATTATCATGAATAATAACACCATTATGGTTCACCGTTACACGAGCATCGGCTATCTTTTCTCTCCTATTATCAAATTTCGGTGACGTAAAATCGATATCGTAGGATTGCCATTGCCCTGGTGGTGCACACATATTCACAGCAGGAGCTCCCACTTTATAAATACCACCACATTCATTATCTTTGCCTTCTAAACCATAACTATCCAATACTTGAACTTCGTACCGACCTTGTAAATAAACACCACTATTTCCGCGACCTTGCCCTTTTGAATCGGGCATAAAAGGTGTTCGGAATTCAATATGTAATTTAAAGTCCGAAAATTGTTGTCGAGTCATCATTCCAGATGTACCTGGTTTTATTTCTACTACATCTTCTTTAATCACCCAAAGTGCTTTATCACCCAACTTAAATATTTCCAATTTTTCCCATTGAACATTTGGGTCATTATTTTCCGGTGGAAATGGATGATCAAAAATTTCTCGTCCAATTTTTCCATCGATTCGATAAGGTCCAGCCATATCCCAAAGAGTTAAATAATGGTCATTCTTGACTAAATAGTCTTTAGATTTTTGACCATTCGCATTTTCAGCAATTGACTTCAATGGAATTTCATTTTCGTCCATTAACCGGGCAAACATACCCCAACCACCCCCGGCATTAACTATTTTCATTAAAAATGTATTCCAACCGGATTTTAATGATACGGGAATCATTTCCTGACCAGGCGTAGCTCGACGTAATACATTTTCTGAAATGATCTTTTCACCATTTAACCAACCGGCAACGCCATCATTACTTCCTAATTCTAAAATGGCGTCTTGATCTAAATCTGACCAAACATCTGTTTTCAAATATTCTGCACATTCACTGCCACCTACGTGTTTCGATAAATCTAAATAGCCTGGAATATTTGATTCCTGTGTCCATGAATCCAAATTGGAACCATCAAATAATACAATGGCGCCTTCTGGTACTTCCTTCCCCAAATTTGGAGATAATCGAGTTACTTTTTTCAACGTAAATGTGCCATGATCTTGTCCATGATACACACCGTTAAAAGATGAGTCGGTCACCACACCTTTCCAACGTGTACCCTGTTTATACGACCCAATAAGCTCAATTTCATTTCCTTTTACTTTTCCGGAAATAGACGCCAATTGATTATCTTTTTTATCAAACTCCGATAATAGATTCGCTGTAAATCGCCCATTCTTATAAGCAATGAGTTGAGCGGCCATTGGCACTTCTTGTCCATCTTTATTGATGCGTGTTCCAGACCAATCGCCCATACGTTTATTCGCGTCAATTTCAATATATGGTTTTGGCGCACAGGATAGCCAGATGAAGCCAAGAATTATTAAAAGAATTCTGCTTGGAAAATTATTAATCATAAAGGTCTTCTTGTGTTTTTCATGTTAAAATGAATCATTCGTTTAAACCCCTTTGTGTTTCCCCTGTTACAGGGGAAAATAAAAGGTTACAAAATAAAAACCGATTTCTTTCTCCCCTGTCATAGGGGAGAATTAAAGTGGGGTCATAAAAATAAAATCTAAATTTTGTAATATTCATAAAATAATTTAATTGATAATCGATTAATCCAATTCCCTAACCATAATATTTCGATACCGCACCACACTTTTCGGGTCGTGAGCTTGGATGGCAAATGATCCTTTATCAATGCGTCGTCCACCCGTAACGCCTTCCAACTCATTATAATCCACCACCACGTTTCCATTCACTTTAGTGACCACATGTTTACCTTGAACCTTGACTTCCAACGTAAACCATTCGTTGTCCTTTGCAATTGGATCGAAGGAACGAACCACGCCCCAGAGACTTCCATTCTTCACCGGATCTCCATGGGATGTATTGACCTGAACTTCGTATCCACGACTGGGCCAAGATTCTTCATATTGGGTGTGAAAATACAATCCTGAATTGCTATTTGGACCTGTCATAATTTCACATTTGAATTCAAAATTGGTGAATTCTCGATCGGAAAATAAATGGGCTCGATTTCCGCGAACGACTATGGCGCCATCTTCTACACGAAAATCACCCTTTTCACTGGCACGCCAACCAGTAAGATCTTGACCATTGAATAATGATACCCACCCCTTTTCAGATGGATTACTCATCATTGTTGCAGCAAAAACAACAGCAAATACTGCCACCAAACCAATTATATATTTTTTATTCATGATTATCTCCTGTTAATTTTTCCCTTATTTTTATTTGCCACAAAGTTCACAGAGTTATGATATTAAAAGAGTTGGAAATGTCAAACTATAAAAAGAATTTTTCATTTTTTTCTGTTAATAAATCTGTGTGATTCCGTGTAAATCCGTGGCCAAATGATCTACGTTACAAACTCCATCCATCTCTATATTTACGACCCAGGTATTCATTCGCTTCATCCATATTCGTGAATTTACCTTCTTGTCCGTCCCATTCTAATTTGGTACTTCTGGGCGCCATTCGAATGGCCACATTTCCAAGAAGCATGGTGCTGGTCAGTTTTGCTGCATATTCAAAATTAGATGTGCCATCGGTACCATCTTTAATCGCCTGAACCCATTCTTGATGAATTCCAGGAGATCGTTTCAATGTTTTTGGTGGACGTTTATATGCCTTCATACTGGTTTCCGGAACCAATCTTGGTTGGCGTCCATAACAGCCGCACATTATCATTCCTTTGTCACCGTAAAACATAATTCCGCCATCACCATCGCCCATACGTCTTCCCAGCTCAATTCCTTCGGGACGCGGTGGCATAATTCCCCCATCAAACCATGTTAATTTAACAGGTGGTAGTTTTCCGCGTTTAGGGAATTCATAATATATAGTGGATGCTACTGGCCAAGATTCTCCATTAAATCTGGAAGAGCTGGCAAATACGGATGTTGGATGATCCATTTTGAGTGTCTGATAAGGTATATCAAAAATATGCGCACCCATATCGCCTAATGCGCCCGTTCCAAAATCACACCATGCACGCCAACTCCACGGCGCATAATCTGGATGATAAGGTCTATACGGTGCCGGGCCAATCCACTGATTCCAATCCAACGTAGGTGGAACAGATGGAATTGCCGATGGACGATTCATACCCGTTTCCCAAATAGGGCGATTTGTCCAACAATGCACTTCCCGAACATCACCAATGGCGCCATCTTCCAACCATTCACTGATTAACCGAATGCCTTCTCCCGCATGTCCTTGGTTTCCCATTTGAGTCACTACACCAGCCTTTTTGGCAGCGGCGCTTAATTTCCGCGCTTCATCCACAGAATGAGTCAGTGGTTTTTGAACAAATGCATGTTTCACCTGTTTAACGGCTGTAATAGCTGCAACGGCATGAAAATGATCCGGAGTACTCACCGTAACCGCATCAATATCTTTTTGTTTATCCAACATTTCACGGAAATCTTTATATCGTGGAACCTTGGCCAAAGGATTTTCGGACATTCCTTGTTCTTCGGCCCACTCACCAGCCCGTTTGATTGTATCAAACATTTTCACATCGTCCACATCGCATAAAGCCACAATATTTTCAGTAGCAACACCCGCAATATCCGATTGACCTTTTCCACCCACGCCAATGGCAGCAATATTCAATTTATCGCTGGGTGCCGTATATCCTTTACCTAAAACATGCCTTGGAACAATCATAAACGCAGCGGCAGCTACAGAAGATTTCGTAATAAAATCTCTTCTGGATAATGTTTTCTTTGTTTCTTTATTTTCAAGGTCTTTCATATTTGCTCCTATGATGTTAATTCTGGTTCTAACGATGTTGGTTCAAAATCTTTGATAATAAGTTTTAGGCGATTGGCCGTTTCGCACATTCCACGGACAGTGTGATATAATGTTTTCCAACTGGTTCCCATATAATCCCAAGTGACATTCCCTTCTTTATCCAGAAGGGCAAACCATTCTCCCACATCCCAATTGATCATTTTTGTAAAAACAAAATTATGAATATTCTTGAATGCATCTAAATATTTTTCATCTTTTGTCATCAAATAGGCATCTAAAAATCCAACCATACCTTCCGCCTGCTGCCAAAATTCTTTATTGGTTTCTGTTACATTACCTTCTCGTTCACCTTCCACATATAACCCGCCATTTGCCCAATCAATCCCATTGTTATAGGTATGTTCATATATTTTGGCCATTTCATTCCTACTCTGGATTCGCGGAATATTTAATGCATCTTGTGATAATAAATATAACCACGCAAATTCAATATTATGGCCATAGGATGTTATGGATATGGATTTTCCATTTTCATCAAATCGATCTGCTCCCCAAACTGTATCCAATTCAACATTTGCTATCGGTGCCCAATCTTGGGTAAACATAGATATTCCTGTCCCTGTTTCTGGGTGAATCATTTTATCAAAAATTAATGTATTTATCTCATTCAATGCTTTTTTATGAGCATCTTCTTCTGTCAATTCCACTAATGTTGTAAATGCTTCCATGAGATGCATATGTACATCGAATGATTTAAAAATGCCAATATCATTCCGTGCCTTAATTGGCTCAAATGTCCGATTATAATGTTCAAAATAACCGCCATATTTATTGTCCTTTATTCGATCTTGTAATAAATCAAATAAGCGAACAGCTTCATTTTTCGCAGATTCATCACCCGTTAACAAGGCATACTCTGACAGTCCATAGATTAAAAATGCGTGACCATAAATAATTTTATTATCGTCTAAAACGTACCCATCTTCATCGACAATCCAGTAATAACCATCATTCTCTTTATCTATATAATGCTCGAATAAAAAATCAACACCTTGTTTTAAAACTTGCTTATAATTTGGCCAATTATATCCAGAGCGAACTGCATGAGAAATGGTAAACAAACTCCGTCCTTGGGCTAAAAAGGATTTTTCTGTAATGTCAGTTCTATCTCCATTTCGATCATAATTTGTTTGAAATCCGCCAAATTGTTTATCCACCACACGATTCGCCCAAAAGGGAATCAAATGGTTTTGTAAATAATGTTCAATTTTTTCTAAAAAGGATTTCAAATTAAGTTACATTATTATTCAGTGGATGAACCCAATATTTGCTGTTCGTATCCACCCTTACTTTTAAAATAAAAGTTGAGACCCAAATAGCTCAATAACATAATAAATGGAAAAATCGCCATATAGGCTAAAGCTCCATGACGTGCATCTTCCGTCACTTGGGTGATGATTGCTTGATCTTCTTCTGTTAAATCATTGACTTTATTTAAATCGATGGAGTCATATTCACCAAGGACACCATCTTTTTCTACAACAACTTGTTCATAAATCGCTTTATTTTTTTCCTGCAATAAATCAGATGATGCATTATCTTGAATCATACCAATAAATGGCATACCCAGTACACCCACAGCCAGCATTCCCATACCACCAATAGCATTTAAAGTTAATGCACCCCCTTTTGGAGATTGCTCGGAGACTACACCCAGCATTGTTGGCCATAAAAATGTTTTTCCCAAGGCATAAAGTGTTGCAACAACTAAAATCATAATTCCCGTACTTTGAGATAAAAGTAATAGTCCAACAACAGCAATCGCCGCACTAATTGTTAATAAACCCAACGGTTTAAAACGATGTACGATGGGTCCAGCATAAAAACGTAGAATCATCATAATTGCTGAAGTGTAAACTAAAACAGTTACAGCTGGCAACCCAATGTCACCCATGGCTTTTTCCATCAAAGCTGTGATCCAACCATCCGTTCCAATTTCTGTCGTAGCCAAAGGCATCATAATGAGCATTAATATAAATAACATTGGGCTTCCCAATACTGTAGATAGTTTTGATCCTTTAATTGATTCATTCTTTGGCCAAATGGCATAAGCAAATGCAAGAAATAAAACGATATCCATAAGAATTTCTGTTGAAAGCGCCAATCCAAATACAACAGCAATCTGGCGAATAATTATCGGAATCACCAGCAATGATGCTAATAAACCAAATTCTCTTAACATATCCATATAGGAAACACCCGCAGCGACTCGCTCCTGAACCGGCCATTTTTGTTTAAACATCATAACACCGTATATCACTGCTGGAATAAAAATAAGCCCCACTTTATAACGCCAATCTGCGCCGCCCATGGCCATGGTCATAAGTCCGGCACCCACCAATCCTGCAGGCCAGCCGGCATGTAAAATATTCAACCATTTGGTTTTGTCTCTATCAAACATGGTGGCAACCACCGGATTAATGACAGCTTCTACAGTTCCATTCCCTAAAGCCAAAATTACACTGGCCCAAAATAAAATAGCATACGCTTGCTCCGGATTAGCGTTAGGCGCCCAAAAGACAGCCATCAACCCATATGTCATATGGCAAACGAAGGCAAACACCATGGCTGTGCCATAACCGATTCGATCAATCACCAGACTGAATAAAATGATACTAATAGCAAATGGCCATACGCCTGCACCGCCAATTTCGCCCATTTGTGTGCTACTTAAATTGAATTGTCGTCCCCAATCCGCCAACACAGCAAATCGAGTAACAAAGGCGAAGGAAGTTGCAATGAGTGCAATAAAGCTGGCTTTAAATAACCATTTTGAATTGATATTTTGATTTGAATTCATGCTTTTATCCTATTCTTCAAAGGCAGCATCGAATGCTCTGCCTGATCGTTTAAAGTCCAATTGGCGAACAAAATCACAGGCTTCTTTGGCTCCATGCTCACGTTCCATACCCATATCTTCCCATTCAACTGATAGTGATCCATTATAACCAATATGATTAAATGCGCGGACAATTTCTTCAAAATCAATATCACCACGTCCAAGAGATCGAAAATCCCATCCACGCTCCGGATGGCCAAAATCCAAATGAGAGCCAAGAATGCCTGTCCGTCCGTCCAACTGCAATGCTGTATCTTTCATGTGACAATGATAAATCCGATCTTTGAATTCATAAATAAATTTCACCGGGTCCACCATTTGCCAATGAAGGTGGCTGGGATCATAATTAAACCCAAACGCTTTTCGCCCATTCACGGCTTGAACTGCTCGCTCCGCAGTCACAATATCGAATGCAATTTCTGTGGGGTGCACTTCTAAAGCAAATTTGACTCCACAGTCATCAAATACATCTAAAATAGGATTCCACATTTTGGCAAAATAGTCAAATCCTTCATCTACCATTTCTTTTGTTACAGCTGGAAAACTATAAAAATAATGCCAAATGGATGAGCCAGTAAATCCGTTCACTACATTAATGCCTAAATTTTTTGCCGCTTGAGCCGAAAGTTTCATTTGTTCCACGCCCCATGCTCTTTTTTTCTCCGGGTCACCCTTACAATTGTCAGGAACAAAGGCATCAGATCGAGTATCATTCAAATCACAGACCAATTGTCCGGCTAAATGGTTGCTAATGGCATACACTTTCATATTATATTTAGCTAATTTTTCTAAATGTTCGTCGCAATAATTTTGATCATTGGCAGCTTTTTCCACATCCATATGGTCACCCCAACATGCCAATTCTAATCCATCATATCCCCAGGAAGATGCCTTTTTTGCTAAAGTTTCAATGGGTATATCTGCCCACTGCCCTGTACATAATGTTATTGGTCTTGGCATATGATTGTCTCCAGTTGCTTTAAATTATTTTAGTCCATTTTTGGTCACTTTCAGCACTTATTAGTACTGAATCAATAAACTGCATACCACGCAAACCATCATTTACATTTGGGAAATCGAGTATTTCTGCTGATGGTGTTTCATTCAAATGTCGAGCGCGAATTGTATCCGTAAAGTTTATATATGTATTGGCAAAAGCTTCCAAGAAACCTTCTGGATGTCCAGATGGTAAGCGTGTTGCTCTTGACGCCGCAGGACTCACTTCTGTCACATATTCATTCCCCCGTCGCCAGATTTGGTTTGGACCATTGCCTTCTCGTACCAAGAGTTCATTTGGATTTTCTTGGCGCCATTCCAAACTTTTCTTTTCCCCATACACCCAGATTGCCAAATTATTTTCTTCTCCACAGGCTATTTGACTTACATGGATTAATCCTTTTGCACCATTTTCAAATTTTAATAAACAATTAGCATCATCATCTAATTTCCGACCTTCCACCATCATAGATAAATCTGCACAAACATGGGTAATATTCAATCCGGTAATATAATGAGACAAATTTTCTGCATGAGTCCCGATGTCTCCCAAACTCCCGGCACCACCACTTTGGGATGGGTCCGTTCGCCAACTGGCTTGAGTGTGTCCTGTCTCTTCCAACGGTGTTGTTAGCCAACCTTGTGGGTATTGGACAACAATTTTCCGAATTTCGCCCAATTCACCCTTTCGCACTAAATCTCGAGCCAACTTGACCATAGGATACCCAGTATAATTATGCATCAGTCCAAAAACCAAACCTGTTTCATTCACTTTTTGTTGAAGTGAAATAGCTTCTTCCACATTATAGGTCATAGGCTTTTCACACATGACATGGAATCCTGCATCTAAAAAGTCCATGGCAATTTGATAGTGAGAATTATTGGGTGTAGTAATAGCCACAAAATCAATTCGCTCTTCAATAGGGAAATTTAATTCATTATTAATCATCCTTTTATGATCTTGAAAGATACGATTAGGATTTATATAATACGTTTTGCCCGCCTTTTGAGATTTAGTTTTATCTCTACTAAATGTACCGGATACAAGGTTTACACTGCCATCAAGAATAGCAGCTTTGCGATGTACATCTCCGATAAAAGCGCCAGGCCCACCCCCAATCAGCCCCATGTTTAATTTTCGATTGAAGTTCATATATAAATTTTAATTAATCGACAAAAGATATGGTGATTGTAATGTTATAATATAGATATACAATTTCCAATATTCTATTTTTAAATTGTGATAATATTATCTTTTAATGAAATTTTCCTATCTAAATTGGTTTTCAATCAAAAGAGTTTGTAAATTGAAAATTCAAACAAATGTATTCAATTAAAATTATTGATGGAGATACACCAATCATGAAAAAAATATTATTCGTTTATTTAATTATAACAGGAATTGGAATTCCATCCCAGCTACCAGAGAATTCATCTCGAGAAATTAATTTATTCAATGGTGTAAATCTGGATGGCTGGACGATTCACGGCACAGAAAAATGGGTTGTTGAATCCGGCGAACTGGTGTGCGAAAGTGGTCCTGAACATGAGTATGGATATCTTTCCACCAAAATAATGTATAAAGATTTTGATTTATCTCTCTTGTTTAAACAAGAATCGGACGGAAACAGTGGCGTCTTTTTCCGTTCTACTTTTGAAGGAACCAAAGTATCCGGTTGGCAGGTTGAAGTAGCACCAAAGGGACATGATACAGGTGGAATTTATGAATCCTATGGTCGGGGTTGGTTAGAGAAAATTCCTGATCAAAAAGAAATGGTATTAGCTCAAGGGAGTTGGAATAAATTGCGAGTTAAAGTCATTGGCGATCATGTTCAGACATGGCTCAATGGTATAAAAATGGTCGATATGTTTGATAAGAAAATCGGGAAAGGTGTGGGTTCCATTGCACTTCAAATTCATTCCGGAGATAATGTTCGCGTACGATGGCGTGATATTCATTTAACCGAATTCATCGATATTTTTGCTTCAGTCAAAGAATTCCCAAAGATGGCACCTAACGAAAAAATTCAACTATTATCTTCTTTGGCGCAATATGCTAATAATCCTAAAGTAGATAAAATTATCAAATCATCCTTGAAGAGTAAACACGGTAATGTTCGTATCGCTGCATTAAGTGCTGCTAAAAATATTGTAGACCCTAAAATTGTAATAATATTGGCGGAGCATGCTGCAAATAGTGAAGGAAAAGAAAAAGAAACAGCCCAAAATAGTTTATATAAACTCAATGGAGTTAAGATTAATTCATCCATTCTATCTGGACTATCTAATAGAAATAATGACATTAAAGTAGAGCTTATTCGTGCCATTAAAAAAAGACAAATAAATGACGCCATAAAACCCATTCTTCGATTGGCGTCATATAAGAATAAAAATGTTCGAGTAGAAGCGGTTAAAACATTAACTGTCATTTCTTCAAGACCATACATAAAAGAGTGTATTCAATTATTAATTGATTCACAAAATGATGAAGAAAGAAATGAACTCGAAAAAACGATCACTGGATTATTAGTCTCGAGTTCGTACAAAGCTGATGGCAATTTATTGGTGAATGCTTTGAACAAGGCTAAAACGAATGAAGCTAAATTATCTCTCATTCGCATTTTGGGCGAGTTTAAGGACAGTGATACTTTACCAACGTTAACTGCCCTGCTCAAGGATTTGTCGTCCGAAATACAACAGACCACCATAATAGCATTATCTGATTGGCCAAACGATCAACCCCTTTCTCCCATTATGAAAATAATCGGTTCAGAAAAAGATTCAAATCAAAAGGCTTTGGCTATTGAAGCATCCATAAAGTTGATTGGTGTAAATAAGTCTCGAAATATTGAAGCATCACTCCGACTGTATGATACAGTTTTATCTTCCTGTAAAAATGATGATGAAACAAAAGCACTTTTGAAAGGACTCGAATCTGGGCAATCCATAGAAGCATTTAAAATGGCGCAGATATTTTTAAAGGACGCTTCGTTGGGACTGAATGCGGAATCAGCTTGTATTTCTATTGCTAAAAATATTCAATCCTTTTATCCTGAAGAATGCAGTCTTGTCCTTAATAATATTATTCAAAAATCTTCCAGCTCGAATCATCAACGAATTGCACAATCGGTGTTAAATAAAATCCAGCGATTGGAAGATTATATAACGGAATGGATGATGTCAGAACCATTTGCTACGGATGGACAAAGTTTATATTCTACTCAATTCGATCCGGAAAAAAATAGGGATGCCTATCCCCTTTGGCGGAAAGTACCGGCGTTTTCCGATAAAAATAATTATTGGCACGTAGATCTTGCTGGACTCAAAACCAGTCTCGTTGCCGTCGTTTATCTCAAAACAAAAGTATGGTCAAATATTGATCAAACTGTCCGATTAGAAATGGGGAGTAATGACGGTATTAAAGCGTGGATGAATGATGATTTGGTTCATTTACATTCTGTTGGCCGCGGTGTTTCTCCTGGGGATGATGTCGTGGAAGCCCAATTGAGCAAAGGTTGGAATACGCTTCTACTAAAGATTATTAATGAAGGTGGTGGTGGCTGGGGTGCTTGCGCGCGTTTACGAGCACAAAATGGCGGACATTTATCGAATATCAAATTTGAAAGATAAATAAATCATGCTATCTATATTTCTTCAAGTCCCGATAAAAATTCTCGTGTGAACCAATCATGATTAATATTCTTGTATTGGGGTCAAATGTATAGGCAAGTAAAAATAAATTCGTTTTTATTTTAAACTTATGAACAAAAACATCAGCCAAATCACCCTGTTTTCTATCGCCAATAGTTGGATTTTCAATAATGGACTTAATTTGATCATCCAATTCTTTTTTGGTATGTTTAAACAATTTTTTGGCTTGTCGTTTAAACAGGGGCGTTACCTTGACTTTAATCTTCAAATTGACCAAATGAATAGTCTACCGTTTCACCATTTTCCGCTTGAGAAAGGCCCAGTAAAATATTGTGAATTATTTTGTATGACAAATCAGGATTCTCAATAGCAATGCGTCCGATTTTTGCCCAATATTCTATCTGTTTCGGAACGGACCGGTGTTCTATATTTGCAACAGATTTTGCTGTGTTAAATAATTCAGAATCGATTCTAATCACATTTTGGCTCATGGCTAATCCTTTTAATTAATATGAGTAATTTACTACATATTGCAACTATATGCAACGTATTGCTACGCACTAACAAAAAATGGAATTTTGATAATGAGAATACACTTGTATTAAAAACTTGAACGATAAAAAAATAAATAGACGCCAATTCATTAAATCAACCAGTGCTTTATTAGGTGCCGCGACTCTTCCCATGTTTATTCCTGCAAGAGCCTTGGGACGAGACGGACATACTGCTCCCAGCGATCGAATTATTATGGCATCCATTGGTTTGGGTGGACAAGGACGCGTGGATTTACGGAATCTTATTCATAAAGATGGTGTGCAATTTGTCGCCGTTTGCGATGTGGATCGTGCCAACTTAATGCGTGGAAAAAGTATTGTAGATGCCACCAACGATAATGAAGATTGTGCCCTATATTCTGATTTCCGAGAATTATTCCTGCGCACTGATTTAGATGCTGTGCATATTGCCACTCCGGATCATTGGCATGGCGTGGCTGCCATCGCAGCTGCAAAAGCAGGGTTGGATATTTATAGTCAAAAGCCACTCACTCGAACCATTCGTGAAGGCAGAGCCTTATGCGATGCAGTTGAACAATATAACGTCATTTTTCAAACAGGAACACAACAGCGCTCTGATGAACGATTTCGGCTGGCTTGCGAATTGGTCCAAAATGGACGTGTAGGAAAAGTTCATAGTGTAACTGTTGGCATTCCTGCAGGGAAAGCAGCCATGGAACCCCACCCAATTGTCCCGGTTCCTGATGGATTGAATTGGAATTTCTGGTTGGGACCTGCACCCAAAGTTCCTTATAGAAAAATTGCCCATTACAGCTGGCGCTACATTCAGGATTATGGGTTTGGGGGACTCACAGATTGGGGCGTTCATCATATTGATATTGCTCAATGGGGATTGGGCGAAGATCGTTCTGGTCCTGTGGAAGTGGAAGGTGTTGGCTCTATCCCAAAAGAAGGCATGTTTAATGTTCCCATCGATTTTAATTTAAATTATAAATACAAAAATGGCGTCCACCTAAATGTAGCAAATCGGGGCAACAAAGGCGGAGCTACTTGGGTTGGCGATAAAGTTTGGGTGAATGTGAGTCGTGGACAGATTTCCGCCGAACCGGCCAGCATATTACACGAATGGATCGCTCCCAACGAAATTCATTTGTATGATAGCAAAGACCATTACCAAAATTTTGTGGATTGTATCCGTTCTCGGAAAGAAACTATTACACCTTGTGAAATAGGACATCGTTCCACGTCTGTTCCCAACTTGGGCGAAATTGCTATTTTGACTGGACGGAAATTGAATTGGAATCCGGATAAAGAAATTTTCACTAATGATCCTGAAGCGAACCGTCTTTTATTTAGACCCATGAGAGCACCGTGGACCATTTAAAAAGCAAACTACTTGTCCTGTGGTTCTGTCTCTTCACTCTGGTGTTTGGAGCAGACACTACTCACAAAGTGCTCATTGTTACAGGGCACAACAATCATAAATGGGACGTGAGTTCTGTGGTTTATAAACAAATACTTGAACAAACAGGTTTATTTTCTGTGGATATGGCCATTCGCCCACCCTTGGATAAAGAGACGGAAATATTCAATCCAAACTTCAATCAATATGATGTAGTCTTTTTGGACTATAATGGCGCTCCTTGGCCAGCAGAAACACAAAATGCATTTGTACATTATGTAAAATCTGGTGGCGGTGTCGTTTTGGTTCATGCGGCGAATAATGCATTTGGCGATTGGCCGGAATATTTAGATATTATTGGTATCGGTGGTTGGGGCGGTCGAGACGAAACGGACGGTCCATATATATATTGGCAAGATGGGGAAATTGTTCGAGACATGACTCCCGGCGAAGCTGGCGGTCACGGTCCACAACATGAATTCCAAGTGATAAATCGTGACATGGATCATCCCATTACTCAAGGATTACCGGAAAAATGGATGCGCGGCCGAGATGAACTTTATAGTCATATGCGTGGGCAAGGAAAGAATATGCATATTTTGGCTACGGCTTATTCGAATCCTGCAGACCGAAACGGCAGCGGTCGCCATGAGCCTGCGATAATGACCATTGATTATGGGAAAGGTCGAGTATTCCACACACCTTTGGGACATGTAACCGGAACTGTTCCTTACCGCTCGTTAGAATGCGGCGGTTTCATAACCATTATTCAGCGGGGCACGGAATGGGCAGCCACAGGAAATGTGACGCAATCCATCCCTTTGGATTTTCCAGATGCTGTAACGGTTCGGAGCTGGGAAAATTATATTGAACCTGAATTTGAATCGGTATTAAATAGTATAAAAAATTATGAATATGGCGATAATCGCAAAAACCTGACTGTTATTGAAGATATGATTCGGGTGGCACATCGAAATCCGGATTATCTACATCAAATCGAAAAATCAGTTGTTTCATTTCTGTTATCTGATGCATCCGTTTCTGCCAAACAAGTAGTTGGGAAATATTACAGTACAATTGCCAGTGAAGTTTTTACTGAAGAGTTAGTTCCATTATTAAATGATCCTGAACTTTTTGAAACAGTATTATATATTTATGAAAGAATGAAAAACCCAATTTTGTCTATGAAAGATTATGTTAATTGGGTCTTAATTGAAAATATTTCTACTGTCAATGATGATGTTAAAGAAGGAATAATAAAACTACTTGGAATTAGAATTGATAAATCTTCTATATCAATTTTAAAAAAATATATTCATTCTGAAAATTCCAACATTGCTACAGCGTCTGCCACTGCGTTGGGAAATATTGGCACTTGGAAAGCGGCAAAGATCTTGAAGAAGTCATTGAAACAATCCACCGGTATTCAAAGGCAAACTATCATCCATGCCTATTTAGAATGTGGGAATCATTTACTTGAATCCGGAAATTTGAAAAAGGCGAAAAAAATATTTTCTCATTTAAATCAATCCAATGAAAGTCCGGTGATTCGTTCGGCGGCTATTCGTGGTTTAATTCAATCATCTCCTGGAAATGCAGGCAGCATCATTTTAAAAGCATTGAAGGAATCTGAACCCAAAATTATTTCAACGGCCATATCTTCTATTCCCCTTCTTACAAATTCTGATGATATTTCCACTGTTGCGAAAAGTGTTTCTCTCCTATCTGTTAATGGACAGACACAACTTATTTCAGCATTGTCAATTCATGGAGAAAATGCAACAGTCTTGGAAACAATTCACGATGCGACAACCAGTCAATACCCGGGCGTTCGTCTTGCAGCTTGGGATGCATTGGGAGATATTAATCTGGAGAAATCCGTTCACTGGCTTGCAGATGCTTCTGCCTACGGAAAAGGGAAAGAACGATTAACCGCCCGACAAAGTTTATACAGACTCGATGGTGATAATATTAATGATATTATATTATTAAAAATTCCAAATGCCGAACTAAAAGTTAAAATTGAATTCATCCGAGCCATTCAGAAAAGGCGCATTTCAGAAGGAGCTGATCTAATGGTAAAATTGGCGAAAGATGAGCAAGCGTCCATTCGAATCGAAGCCATTAAAGCACTCCAGTTTATTGCCGGAGAAGAGCATATTTCTGATTGTGTCCAGTTGTTAACTCATTCTACATCAGACAGAGACAGATCTGCATTAGAAACATCCATGGTGGTGATGGCAAACAGGCACGGATCCGAAACTCAAATGGGAAAAGAAATTATGGTCCAACTTGAATCCATGGATGTTTTTTCCAAGCAAACTGCCATTCGGATTTTAGGGAAATTATCCTTCCAACCGGCTTATGATTCACTCAATGATTTTTTAAATAATCAAAATAAGGACATCCGTAAATCTGCCATTAAATCTTTATCTGCCTGGAAAAATGATTCTCCCCTTTCCACATTATTTAATGTGACCGAAAATGCAAAAATTCAAAGTCATAAAACATTGGCGCTTCGTGGCATTATTAGGCTCATTGGATTAGAGAGCGATCGATCCACTGAAGCGACAAACGAATTATATAAACGCGCCATGACTATGGCTACAAATATTCAAGAGAAAAAAGCTGTATTGTCTGGACTGTCAAATGTTATGTCCATTACCGCATTTCAAATGGCAGAAACGTACTTACCTTTATCAGATTTACAAGCGGAAGCGGCTTCATCTTGTATCAGTATTGCCAACGGAATTCATTCCGATTATCCAGTTGAATGCAAATCTGTTTTGGTGAAAATTATTTCAGATATTTCCAATGAACCTATTCGAGAAAATGCGCAATTGGTGTTGAATCAAATTGAAATATTTGATGATTACATTACAGAATGGCGAATATCCGAACCATTTATGGCAACGGATAAAAGTATTTTCAATACAAAATTTGGTCCGGAGTTAGCTGCTTATGAGAAATGGGTAATCGCCCCCAAACTTTCTGACCCTAACAGATATTGGTATGTGGATTTTGCCAAGATTATTAAAAGTATGGTGGCGGCTATTTATATGGAAACGGAATTCTGGTCAGATGAAGAACAGACGGTTCGATTGGAAATGGGTAGTAACGATGGTATCAAAACATGGTTAAATGGACAAGTAGTTCATGTTCATGATGCAAGTCGTGGGGTGACGGCTGGAGAAGATGTAAAGGAAGTTACCTTACAAAAAGGTAAAAATACCTTATTGATGAAAATTGTGAACGAAGGTGGTGGCTGGGGCGGATGTGCTCGATTTCGTAGATTAGATGGTGGGCATTTATCTAATGTAAAAATCGATTTACAAAGTAAATAAGTATTTTATCGTGAACATTCACATTTTTATTGACCCCACTTTTATTTTCCCCTGTCATAGGAGAAACACAAAGGGGTCTTAAAATACGGTATTTATTCATGAGAAATAAAATACACTTAATATTTTCTATCTTCTTGCTTCTGAATCTGTTTCAATTTTTAATGGGTGAAGATTCTCAATACCCCATTGGAGAACCGGGAACCCAACTCACCTATTCCATCCAAAATACACATTTGCCGAAATCGGTGGTAAAAACGATCGAATTAACACTTGGGTCGATAGAAACCCACAATGGTGTGAATTATCAATGGCTCCAAATGATTGCTACAAAAAATAATCGCCAATCTTTTTCCACTTGGGTTCTTTCATCTGAATATCCTTCTTCATCCCGAAAGATCGCCCAACAGAATATGATACATTATATCATTCGAAAAGGTAATTCAAACTCTATCGAATTTTCTGATCTAAATCGGGGAAATCCAATTTTGCCTACCACGGGTGCTTGGGAATATTTATTACCCCGATCATCTCAAAGTGAAAATCCAATTGCAGACAAAAGTGAATACGTCAGTATGTTGGGACATGAATATATACTCTCATCTTCATCAACTGAACGATTAGTCAAACTGCCAAAATCCATACACCAAATTGAATTGACACCCGATTTAATTATCGGCGTTCCACATAATCAAAAAATCAAAGATGAAGCACGTCGCTGGGATGAAACAGATTACGAATATATTCAGTTGACCAAAGCCAATTATATGGAAATGATGGATCATGGAATGAATTATTTCAATGTGAATACAAAACAGGTCAAATGGATTGAAAATGAGAATGTATATTTCTGGGGCATCGGCGGAAAAGACATTTCCTATCCCGAAACTCTATATAGAAGCAATTATATTGGACCGGTCATTTTTTTTGATGAACCCATGGTGGTGACTCGAGATCATTCTATGAGACCTATGTTTAAAAAGGACCCGGAATCTCGGAAGACGGTTACTGTGGATGACTTTTTTGAAGCATTCAAAAAAATATATCATAAAAAGAAATATGTTCATGGACCCACTTCGCTCATAAATGGATTATCCAAACGAGATGATGTGGATGTGGGAAGCATGAATTTTTTACAACAGAATATTTATTCATGGGAAACCATGCCTGCTTCTGCATTATATCAATTGTCTGAAGGGAATACGTCTCCACCCAATGCCATGGTTTTTGAATCACCAGGGCGCTTTGGCTCAAAACGAATCTTGCCCGAACTTAATATGTGTTTCGATTGTCAAATACCTGTGGACAACCCAAATAATTTGACCAGCATGATGAATGGATTTATGCGTGGGGCCGCTCGTTTGACAGACAAAGAATGGGGTATGAGTATTTACGGTCAAGTAGATCGGTCTGATGCATCTTGGTTTTTAACCCATGCTTATGATCAGGGTGCTACGATTTTCATGTATTGGGATAGTTACCAAATGGCGGCTGTCCCCTACCCCGAATATTTAACCATGAGCAAACATTTGCGCAAACACTCCCAACGACATCCGAATCGAAATTTGGATAAACTGAAAAAAGCAGCAAATGTGGCAATTTTGATTCCACCAGGCTACAATATGGGGCACGTAAAAATGGGTATTGGTCATATTAGTGGATTGGGAGAATTGAATCGTGAACGGTTAAATACCGAAGACGTAAAACACGGGACTGTTATGAGCAATTTTTATATAGAAGTGGAACGTTGCCTGCGATTGGGAATTGAATTTGATGCATTCTGGAATTTGGATGGATTCGATTTTAGTCATTATAGTGAGATTGTTAATATTCGCAAAAATGGAAAAGTTGAAGTCACCGCCAATGGTCAAACAATCATGTTAGACTCCGGCAGAATTTTGAATCGCGCTAATGGCGTTTCGCCCCATCTTTCTACAAATATTAAAGGTGGCAACACACATTCTACGGGGTTGATTTCTGTAACGGCCAATATAAAAAAAGGCTCTGCGCCTGTTTACTTTACTCGCGGTGTTGATGATGAAGGAATAAATATAAATCAATATGTCCTTTGGGAATTATTTGGTCCTGGAGATGAAGATTACACTGCTTTTTGGGATGAACGGTTTAATTATACAGTGACGGAAAAGAAAAATTCTGTGGATGTAGAATTTAGTTTCACGGTCAATCAACCGGGAGAATATCGTTTGCGGGTTGCCGCGACCGATTTAGCAGGAAGAAGTGCTGTGGTTTGGACTAATTTAACAATCAAATAAAGGACTCTAATGAAAAATAATTTTCAGAACATATTCTCACTAGAAAAGACATTTACTTTAATCCTTTTAACAGGATTCATCTTCTCACAAAACATTCAACTGATAGAAAAGATCACCCCATCCACTCCACCCAATTTCGCCTTGGAACAATTAAAAAATGCCATTTCGGACAAAGGGTATGGTCTCAATGTAAATAATCGTATGAAAGCATATACAATTAACATTCTAAATGTGAATAATGATGAATGGAATAAGCCTGAATCTTACCGAATTAAGCGTAAAAACAAAGATGTCCTAACCGTGTCCGGCTCTGATGACATTGGACTTATGTACGGTATTTATGAATTGGCGGAGCAAATTGCTATGGGGCCCGATTCAAGAACTGCGAATTGGCAAAATATTGAAGAGTCATTTGGTGAACCCGCCTTGGAAATCCGTGCGGATAATCCCTTTTTGGCTGTAGAAGGTGAAACCGGAATCGCTAAATGGTTTTATGATGAAGATTATTGGAAAATGTATTTCAATCTCTTGGCGAAAAACCGATTCAATATTTGCGACATCCATGCCATGTATCGTTATCAGGATACCAATTTCCCCAATATTTTCCCCTTTTTCCTAAAGTATCCATTCAACGATAAAGCATCTTGGGAAAGTGAAGATCAAGCCAAGAATTTGACCATGCTGAAACGGGTCATTGAATTGGGTGAAGAACGGGGCGTTCATGTAGCGCTCATGAATTATGCTACGGATAATCCGGGTATTTCTCACGGGGATGAAGCGGAACTCATTGAATATACCAGTTGGGCTGTGGCGGAATTATTGAAAGAATGTCCCGATTTATGGATGTTTGGATTCCGTGTAGGTGAATCGGGGAAAAGTGAAGAATTCTTCGAAAAATCCTATTTGGATGGAATTGACCTATCTAGTAAAGAGAATATTCGGCTCTATACCCGAACATGGTTAGCCAAATTTGATGATATGGCCAAAATTGGCATGAAATATCCGGATAATTTTTATATTGAAATCAAATTTAATGGTGAACAATTGGGTGCACCCTACAATGCCATTCAAGGACGCTGGGGTTCTTATTCATACGAACGCTATTTGAATTATCCCCGCTACTGGAAAGTAATTTGGCAAGTTCGCGGCAATGGAACACATCGTCTTTTTCCGTGGATGGATCCAGACTTTGCACGGCAGATGGTTACCAACAACCCTTTTGGGAATTCTGTAGGATTTACGCTGGAGCCCATCACTGCTTATTATCCCCAAACGCCCAGCCGTATTTACAAAAATAGCCGAGACACAGAATTTATGAATTATACTCCGGAACGGTATTGGGCATGGTATATGGTTTGGGGGCGAATGGCGTATGACCCGACCATTTCTGAAGATATTTTTAAATGGCAATTTTCCACTCATTATGGAGACAATAATAATGCCATTTTTGATGCGTTAAATGAAGGAAGTAAAATTGTACCCTTAATTTTCCGCTCCCATTGTTTGGGTTCGGATCATCGCCAAATGGCACCGGAATTTGAAACGGGAAATAAAAATAATTATCGGGAAGAACTCACGGGCACCTATGGCATTGATTCCTATTCCACTGCATTTAATTTGGATGAACAAGTATCATTGAACTGCAAAGATTTTGCCATCGCCGATTTGAACGGAACAGTCCATGGGAAAAAGTCGCCTTTGGATGTATCTATCGAATTAGAAACCATGGCAAAGAATGTTGCAAAATATGTGAAAAATGCTAATCCAAGCCAAGCAAAGAAGGAATGGAAATTGCTTAATAATGATTTGCTGGCACTCACAGAATTAGCCATGTATTATGCAGAAAAAAACCGCGCTGCCGTGGCGTTACAATATTTCTACCAAACCAATGATTTTTCTCAATTGGCACCAGCAAAAGAAAAAGTAAAAGTGGCGACCAAACATTGGAAAGCATTAGCCAGAATAGCAGAAAAACAATATAAACCCATTTTAGATCCATTGCGGACAGGTAAAGCGTTCACATGGACGGCTCAACTCCCTGAATTAAAAGAAGATTTACGCCGTGTAAATGAACTGATTCGTGAAACCCAAGATTTGGATGAACTCCAAGTTGGATTTGTCCCGGTTAAACATGTTCAAGCAGGCCAGGATTTAATTTTGACCGCGGGAGCCAATCCATCTGCTTACGATCAAGTGGTACTTCATTATAATGTGGATGGAAAAGCAACTGCTACCATTAAAACAAAACGATCGGATAAATGGACGTATTCTGCCACCATTTCGAGTAAAGATATACATGTTGATCAAAAAGTGACGTATTGGTTTAGTATTCAAAATAGAAAAGGGCAAGCATTGGTAAGATCGGAACGGGCATTTTTTATTCCATCATCTGATTTTTCGGGACCTGAATTTGACAAAACTCAATTTTCTGAAACGATAAATTCAAACCAATCTATCGTCCATGTGGAAGTGCCCATTTTGGATGCGTCTAATATAGAATCGGTCTGGGTAGAATGGAAACTTCTTCCATCTGATTATAAATGGGGCAACACGATAAATATGATAAAAAGCGGTTCCATTTATTCCGCAGATATTCCGCTTACACAGGAAGGAATTTTATATTCCTTTGTGGCTGCGGATGCTTACGGTAATACCACGCGCTGGCCGGACGAAAAAATAGAAAGACCCCATTTCGCTGTGAACCCTTTTGATGGCGGACTTGAAAAAGCATATCGTTTGAATTCAAAAGGGAGAATGGCTAATGGACTAACAGCCAAAGAAATTAAATGGTCTGACCAAAATAATTTGGGTCGTCCGGGACGCTTTTTTACCTACAAGGGTAAAGGCGGACAAACATCTTTTGATTTTACAGTGGACGAATATGCTGACTATCATTTGGATGTTTTCAAAGTCGTCGATAAAAGTTATAGCGCTGCAACCCTACTGATTGATGGAAAAGCTGTTGGAAATATGAGTTGCCAATTGGATGTTGGCAGCCCTGTTCCCACTCATGAAATTTTCACAATTAAAGGATTGGCGAAGGGAAAACATACACTTACTTTTATGTCTGATGATAATAAAACCATCGGATTGGAAGGGTTCAATTTTTACGCTATCCCGGCTACCATAGATAAGTTTATGATTTCCCAATCTTTCGATGGTTACATCCTTGAAAATGGCGCAAATATGTATCCCATTGGCAATCCAAATATTGAATGGCGAAAAGCAGCCACTGTGGCTAAAGGTATTATTCGCTTGGACGCCCAGCAAAATCCCCGGGAAGATTGCCATTCATTCGCCGTAACGGAATTGGTCTGCGACAGAGATGTAACAACAACTCTTCGGTTAGGGACTAACGACGGCGCCTATGCCTGGCTCAATGGCGAATTGGTCTTTGAAAAACCGGGGAAACGTCGCTTCATTTTCAACCAAGATACTGTTGAAATAAATTTGAAAAAAGGGGTGAATACCTTGGTTTTGCTCATTTCCCAAGCGGGGCGGAATTGGCTCTTTAATGTGAATGTGGATTCCTATTATTGCATAAATGAATACCCGATATTTTAAAAAATATGGACATTTAAATTTGAAAAACATAAAACTAATTCTATTCACTTTAATTTTATCCTTAAACATTCAAACCCTTTTCGCTGATGGCAAATTTCTTCGTAATGAAACAGGGCCGGGTTTTTCAATCCAAGGTACGGAAGCAGATTTTTATGTAGCCGTAAATGGAAATGACGCTTGGAGCGGTACCCTTTCAGAGCCCAATGCAGATAATACAGATGGTCCTTTTGTCACAATCGAAAGAGCGAAACGGGCCGTTCTTGAATTTAAAAAACAAGTGTACACACTAAAGAAACCGCCTATTGAAACACGATTTATTGGTTCTCCCCATCCATTGGGCAATGGGCGAGATATTTTGGTGCTTATCCGCGGTGGATTCTATCCCATAAATCAACCTATAGAATTTGATGTAAATGATGGCGGTGAGCGGGTAGAAACCAATCTCCCAACAGGCGCTTTTGAATATCATAAATTGAAAGATTATTACGTTACCTACGCCGCTTATCCTGATGAAACGCCCATTTTGACCGGTGGTAAACAAGTAATGAATTGGATAAAAAAGAAAAATGGAATTTGGGAAACACATTTTTCCGGTGAATCGGTCAATTCCCTGTATGTGAATGGCGAAAGGCAAACATTAGCCCGAACGCCAAATGAAGGGTACTTTCCTGTTGCGGTTATGCCCACCGATCCAAACTTTTTTCAATTTAATGATGGTGACATTCAAACTTGGCCTAATATGGAAAATAACCGGATTCATTTGGTTGTCCGTTGGTCCACAATTCACAGCTCCATCACGACTATTGATAAAACCAATAATCTGGCTTATTTGAAATTACCCCAAAATGGGCTCATGGATGTACCCCCAAAATATTATGTGGAAAATGTGAAAGCTCTTATGGATCATTCCGGTGAGTGGTATTTTGATAAAAAGTCCGATGGCTTGAGTCTCATTCCACCCGTAGGCATTTCAGATCCAAATGATGCAATCGTTACCGTTCCCCACGCCAATGGATTAATTTCTGTAAAAGGAAATCCAGAACAGCCTGTGCGCAACCTTCGATTCTATGGATTGTTTTTCCAGGAGACAGCGGAAGGCGGTTCTGCAACGATGGACTTTTCTTATGCTAAAAATTGTGAAGTCCTGAAAAATACTATTCAGAATGTGGGGCAAACAGCCATCCATTTTGGTGTGGGTTCTTATCATAATCTTGTGTCCAGCAATACGATTTCTCATGTAAAAGGTAACGGCATCAATGTCATGGGGAATGTTCGTCCGGAACGATTCGCCGATTGGGTGAGCGATAATACCATTTCCTATAATACCATTACTGATTGCTGGCCTGCATCTCGTGGCATTCATACAGCCAATGCTTCACGAACGTACATTGGCCACAATCGCGTTTCCCAAACCGGTAGTTACGGTATTGCTGTGGGGAGTTGGCCCAATGTGGAAGAAAATAGCGACGGGAATCATGTGGTGGAATTCAATCATGTGTCCGAAACGTGTTTGGTACGGGATGATGAAGGCGGCATTGCTGTGTACGGATTGAGCGAAGGTTCGGTGGTACGAAATAATTTGATCCATGATGTAGTCCATGCTGAAACCAACGAAAATGTGGGGCTATTTTTCCAAAATATGTCGTCGGGCTGGACTGTCACCAACAATATGTATTACAATCTTCAACAAGCGGAAATGAAACTTTGCGCCTGTTATTTAACAGACAATGTGTATGAAAATAATTTTACCATTGAAGCGCCGACCACACCGCCGGAAATAATAATAGACGGTGACCCAAAATTCAGTTATTCCGGATTGAAAATCAATGCTCCTAAACGAACAAAAACCGGTGAAGCTATAACCATCACGGCCGATGTATTCAATTTAGGCAGTACCGGTATCTCTCCCGTGGATCTTTACGTAGATGGAAAAGTAGTGGAGTCGACTCTCTTCCCTGTTATTGCAGGCAATTCCAGAACGATTGAATTTGAGCATCAATTTTATGATCCCGGTAAACACACCATTGCTATTGGGGATTCGCCTTACAATTCTGTAAGAATTTCCGGAAAATCATTATACACCCTTTACAGCGATTTGTCTGTTTCTCAAATTGAAATTCCGGAAGGAAAACCATTAACTATATCATGCTCTATTCAAAATGTTCGTCATCAAGATAGAAATGAAACCATTCAACTCAAAGTGAATGGTAAAATATGGAACTCCAAATCAGTAGCATTAGCATCAAAAGAAAAAACAGAAATCACTTTTTCCACGGTACTTCCAAAAGGGTATCATTCTGTAACCATAGGAAATTTTCCGCCTGTTTCTATTTCCGTTTGGGAAATGGAATCCGTGGAATTTTCAGAAGTTGATTTTCTCACTTATTGTTCAGGTACGGCACAGCCATGTGATTTTGATTTCAGCGATACCCATTTTGATATTACTGCATCCGGGACAGATTTTCTTCATGCGGAAGATTCCTACGGCGCCATTTATTTGATGAATGCTATTCAAGGTAATTTTGTGGCTACGGTAAAAGTTATTGGTTTTGGTCATCGTGTGAGCGATTGGTTCAGAGCTGGGATTTTTCTCCGGAATGATATTTCCAAAAGCCACGAAACGAAACCGGGAAGTTTGGGGTCGGTACTTATGTTTACCACGCCGGGACGAGCCGGACTCCAATGGGATGAATATGGAGACGGTTCAATCCACAATGCTAAAAGTTATAATTATCCCGAAGGATCCACTCTCCCACCCGTTTGGCTAAAAATGGAACGGCACGGGGACAGCTTTTCCGGATATTACAGTTTTGATGGAAAAAACTGGGTCTTATCCCGTAGCTCTGATGACATTACAGGATTAGGCGAAACGATGGATATTGGTTTAGCTGCCGGTACCAATGACCAAAGACCTGCATTGGTGAAATTTGAAGAATTTAAATTACTGGTTGAGAAATAATGAATAAAATTGGAATCCACGAAGATCGCCAAGAAATGCTAAATATATTATTTTGCCTTCGTAAAACTTCGTGTTCTTCGTGGTTATAATGATGAAAAACAATTTCGGATGTCACAAATAAAGATAAAACGATTGTTATTGAGATTGAAGGCGGACCTTACGAAAAAGTGATTGTAGATGTGGATAACCCCGAAAAAATTATTAGCGATCTACGTTTAAAAAGAAAAAAATAGATGCCTATTGCAATATTTGTATTCTTTGTATTACATTGCATTACACTTTAAAAGGAATTTAAAATGAGTAAAACATTATCTGTACGATTACCGGATGGTATATCAGAAGAATTAGAAGATATTTCTTTAGAAACAGAACGATCTAAATCATTCCATGTTACAAAAGCTGTGGAGAAATATTTGAAAGATTTTGCTGATTTACAAATCGCCCTGGACAGATTAAAAAATAAAGATGATGAATTAATATCCAGCGACGACTTTAGAGCAGAAATTGGATTATAAAATCTTCTACAAAAAATCTGTTGCCAAAGATTTTAAAAAATTAGATTTACCCATTAGAAAACGGATTTTTCATAAAATTGAAGAAAACCTATCCAATAATCCAAATCAATACCCTGTTTTGCAAGGGCGATTTTCAGGTTTACGAAAATTTAGAATTGGGTCATATCGCGTAATTTTTTCTCTATTAGACGATGAAGTTTGGGTTCTTCGAGTTGGGCATAGAAAAGATATTTATAATAAATAACAATAAGATATAAATCGCTTGGTCGTCTCTTCACTACAAGCTTATTATTGTATTCGAATCGTCTGAATCTCAAACGGTTTAAAAGGAACTATAACTGTATTTGATTCAACTGTTAATTCTTCTATTTCTTCTTCCATTAAATTCGTCAACACAGCTTTTTTAACGTCCATTCCAAATGTGAGTGTTGCTTGATTCTTTTGCCCGAATGTTTCGTAGAGTCGTACAATTATGCCATTTCCATCTTCTGCTTTCTTAACGGTAGAAACGACCACATTATCACAATCCACTGATAAGAAAGACCCATGTGATGACAACTCTCCTTTTCGGGATTCTATTGAACAGACATATAATGGTACATTCAATTCGTAAGCATTTTTAATCACATCTCCTTGAATATGATTTCCACTATGGGGATAGAGAGAATAGGTAAAATTGTGTTCAGTTCTGTCCGCTGTTGGGTCCGGCCAATTGGGGCTTCGGAGTAAATTAATATCCAATACATTCCCTTTTACATAATACCCATATTTGCAATCATTCATTAATGCCACGCCATAATCCGGCTGTGAAATGTCCACCCATTTATGAGCCGCATTTTCGAACTGACGAAACTCCCATTGAGTGTTTGAATGGGTTGACCTTTTTACATGACCAAATTGAATTTCTGATGTGTATTCTGTTGCATGAATATCTACCGGGAATGCAGTCCGAAGCATTTTATCATCTTCCTTCCAATCTACATGTGTTACAAAATCCAATCGCCGAGAGCCGCTTACAAGAATGATATCTTGAGTCATTGTAGATTTTCCAAAAGTCCTTTCTTGTCGCATGATAGCCTTTGGTCCATCTGTAATAAAAGTAGCATTTTTTAGTTCAAATTGTCCTGCAACATTCTGTCGATAATCCACCGGAAAATCCCATGCATCTCCCCCATCTTCATATATCGTTAAATCATTCCCAATTTGATCTTCTGCCAATACGTCTCGTTTCAGTTCTTTATCAAAAATGGATTCCAGAAATCCTTCTTTGTTGAATGTGATTTTTAGCAAATCATTCTCAATACATGATTCCGTTACTTTCGCATGAAAATCGGATGATTCATTGGGTTGACTTTCAACCACAGTATGTCCCATAGATGGAACCGTTACCTTCTGCCATTCATCATTCACTTTCAGCCATTCATTCCTTTTCCAAGAAAGACTATTCCTGATTAATGTTGGATTTTCAAAATCATTCGAATCTATTTTATTAGAAAGAGAATTCCATAAAGATTGTGTCAATTCTAAAGTCCGATTTAAAATGGCTTCGTAACGCGGTAATGATTCATCATAAACACGTTTTATGGATGAACCGGGAATAATATCATGAAATTGATAGAGCAAAACTTCCTTCCACATGTCTTCCACTTCTTGACTCGGATAGGGCGCATTAGAGAAATATTGGCCCAAAACGGATGAAAATTCTAATTCTCGAAATGCAAATTCACATTTACGATTATACCATTTACTTTTTCCTTGGGTTGTTAAAGTCCCCTGATGATGCCCCAAATATAATTCTCCAACCCACGTCTGAAATTTGTCACTATCTTTTTCCAAATTTTGAAAAAAGTCAGATACAAAAGCATGTTTTACTTTTGAAATTCCATCCAGGTTTTGGCATCGTTTTAATCGTTCCAAATGGTCTCTGCTCGGACCACCACCGCCATCACCAACACCATAAACCATCAATGCATGTTTGGTTGCTTCTTTATCTTGATAATTTTTTTCTAATCTTTTTACAGCTCGTGGAGCAGCCGGACCGTTATACGTTCCTTCCGGGGGCATGTGCACCAAAACATCTGTGCCATCAATCCCTTGCCAGAAAAATGTTTCATGGGGATATTTAATAAATTTATCCCAAGACAATTTGATCGTAGAAAAGTAATCGGCACCCGATTTTTTCATTATTTGTGGAATAGCGCCTGAATAGCCAAATACATCCGGTAAAAACAAATTTTTCAATTCAATATCAAATTCTTTTTTAAAGAAGGCTTTTCCATACAAGAATTGCCTAACCAACGATTCGCCATTCGGAATATTTGTATCCGACTCCACCCACATACCGCCCAAGGGTTCCCATCGCTTATTCTTAATGGCCACTTTGATACGATCATATAATTCTGGGTATTCGTCTTTCATCCATTGATACAATTGGGGTTGACTCGCGCCAAAAATATAATCATCATATTCGTCGATAAGCTGCAATGCATGGGAGAAAGTCCGAGCACCTTTTCGGATGGTTTCTCGAATGGGCCACAACCAGGCCAAATCAATATGTGCATGACCGTTGGCAGAGATTAAAAGTGTATCTTCTTTATTCTCTTTCTTTAATTCTATAGATAAAATATTCCGGGCATTTTGAACAGAATCATGGGTGAAAATTGCCAATAATTTTGTTGCCTTTTCCAATGCAGAAAAAATGCTTTTATACCTATCTGTGTCGGAATCATGATGCTTGCAAAAATCCAATAATACTTCATAATCATAAAATAAATCGTATATATTTTGGTTTTGAATCGCCACATACGCTTCTTCAAGAATTCCATTATTTTGGAAATTGCCAAATAAATCATTATTCCCTGCATCAATCCATAAGTTGATAGATTCTCCCCCAACAGATTTTTCTACCATTGGGGCAGACTTTTTTACGGGTCGCCCTTCATATTTCATGCTAATAGGACCAAAATTTGAATAGCGTGTTGTTAAGCAGGATTTGGGATGGCCATTTTCATCTACCACATTGGCTTCTCCACTAATGTCAATAATGCAAACTATTTTCTCATCTAAAGTATTTACTGGAACTTCCCCGGTAAATTGCATCCAAGCACAATCAAATAAATCCCCCCAACGATCTCCTAATGTTAATAATGTATGCTCACCCGTTTTTCGATCAGCATAAGGAACCGGTTCTTTGGTTTTCCAAATATTTACAGTTAAATCACCAATCGATGTATAAATCTTTTCATCAATGGTATTTAACATTTTGTCGAATAAATGATAAATATTCGTTTTTTCCTGGCTCATAAAATCTGAATTGTATTCTGTATTCGTTTAAGTATTATCCTTAATTTAATCTCTTAAGGAAATTCTTATATAGTTTATTTATGATAAAAGACACGAATCAATTAGGTGTTTGGCCCGTGATGCTTACACCATTCAATCATTCCAGCAAAATCGATTGGCATGGATTGGATTCACTTATACAATGGTATTTAAAAGCGGATATTGGCGGCTTATTCGCTGTATGTGGCTCCAGTGAAATGTTTGCCCTTTCAGAAGAAGAAAGGCTGTCTCTGGCTAAATACGTCATTCAAAAGGTTGACGGTCAAGTCCCCGTGATTGTCAGTGGCACATTTGCCGATTGTCTGGATGAGCAAGTAAACTTGATAAAGCAAATGTCAGATTTAGGTGCAAACTTTGTGGTTTGCTTGGTGAATCAATTTACTCAAGAGAATGATTCGTCTGATACATGGATAAAGAATGCTGAATATATTCTTGAAAATACGGGAGATATTCCATTGGGTTTATACGAATGCCCTTCGCCATATCATCGATTCTTGTCTGTGGAAGAAACAAAATGGGCAGCAAAAACGGGAAGATTTGTCTGGATGAAAGAAACATCCGAAAGTTTGGAATTGTTTACTGAAAAAGTAAATGCTGCCAAAGGGTCTCCATTGAATATTTTAAATGCAGATGCACGATTTTTATTAGAAAGTCAAAGAGCTGGCGGCTCTGGGTATACAGGTATTGCGGCCAATTTTTATCCCCAACTTCTTTCTTGGATGTGTAAGCACTTTAATGACGAGCCAGAATTGGTAAATAAATTGCAATCATTTCTAACAGAAAAACAATCCGTCATCAATCATAAATATTTGCAAAATGCCAAAGTATTTTTGAAAATCTCTGATGTAGACATGGAAACAACCAGTCGAATAAATAATCATGAATTTACCATGGCAGAAGTAAGAGATTTGGTCGAGTTAAAAGAAGAAATCGTTAAATTTGAAGATAGAATAAAATGAAACTTGATATTCAATCCATATTAGACAAAATACAAAATGTCAAAATTGCCGTGTATGGCGATCTATGTTTAGATGCATATTGGATTTTAGATCCAAAGGGATCTGAAATTTCTCTTGAAACAGGAAAGCAAGCCCAAGCCGTTCGGGATCAGAATTATCATTTAGGGGGTGGTGCCAATGTGATCGCTAATCTTGCGGCGCTTCAGCCAGCAGAAATCAAAGCCATTGGTTCTATCGGAAATGATATCTTTGGGCAAGAGATTATTCGTCAATTTAAAAACTTAAGTGTGAATACGGACGGAATTGTGTTGCTTGATGCGCCATTTCAAACGGTTACTTTTGCTAAAAGGTATAAGGGGCAAGATGAAGAGTCACGAATTGATTTTGGCTTTTTGAATGAATTAACTGAAGCCGCATCAAATGAAATGATAGCATCCATCGAATCGGCATTACAATCCTGTGATGCATTAATCATGAATCAACAAGTTCCAGGAAGTTTGGACTCCAGTTCATTTTTACAAAAATTAAATCTATTGCTACAAAAGTATCCGGATAAAACAGTGATGATAGATTCAAGAGATTATTCGGATAAGTTGGAGAATACGATTCTAAAAACAAATGCAGTTGAAGCCGCTTGTTTATATGGTGTTGATGCATCTCCAACGGACATATTTCCTGAAGAAGATGTCATCGAATTTGCTACAGCGTTATTTTCAAAGAACAAAAGACCGGTTTTTGTCAGTCGCGGAAAATATGGACTCATTTGTGTTGATGGAAATGGCGCTCAATCCATTCCCGGAATTCATATTGTAGAACAAACCGATCCTGTGGGTGCTGGAGATACAATGGTAAGTGCATTGGCATGTTGCTTGGCTGCAGGGATTTCGCCAGAAGAAGCAAGCCATTTTGCTAATTTAGCATCGGTGGTTACGGTAAAAAAACGTTTTCAAACGGGGACGGCTTCAGGTGACGAAATAAAAGCTTTAGCCGATGATGCAAGTTTTGTTTTTCACCCTGAATTAGCAGACAGTATTGAAGCAGCAGCATTTATCCCTAATTCGTCTATAGAAGTATGCACAAAAGAAATTCCAAGTGGAACTATATCCCACGCTGTATTTGATCATGATGGAACCATCAGCATATTAAGAGAAGGCTGGGAATCTGTTATGGAACCGGTTATGATGAACGCAATCCTTGGTAATAAAATCAATAGTTTAGATTCAAAGTTTATTGAAGATACACGTCAGCGAGCTTTAGATTTCATCGATAAAACAACCGGAATTCAAACCATTCTTCAGATGGAAGGATTAGTCAACATGGTTCAAGAATATGGACTGGTTCCGGAAGATCAGATTTTAGATAAATTTGGGTATAAAGAAATTTATAATGATGCATTATTAAAAATGGTCAATGATCGTGTAGAGAGTTTGAAAAATGGAAAATCGTCTGTAAATGATTATACGGTGAATGGTGCCGTCGATTTCTTACATAAATTAAGTAGCAAAGGCATCACCCTGTATCTTGCTAGTGGAACCGATCAAGATGATGTGATTGCGGAAGCAAAACTTCTGGGTTACGCTGATCTTTTTAATGGGGGTATTTTTGGTTCTGTGGGCGATGTGAGTAAATATTCTAAAAAGAAATGTATTCGCGAAATCATGGAAAAGAATAATTTACATGGTCATGAATTAGTGGTTTTTGGGGACGGTCCTGTGGAAATCAAAGAGAGTCGTCGCGTGGATGGAATTGCAGTAGGAATTGCCAGTGACGAAATAACTGGCGAAGGACTAAATCCCGAAAAAAGAACTCGATTAATTAGAGCTGGAGCACATTATATTTGTCCTGATTTTTCAGAAACAGAAACATTGTTAAGAGTATTATTTAAGGATAATTGAAATGAGTATTATTGTAACAGGTGGCGCCGGGATGATCGGCAGTAATATTGTTCAAGGACTAAACCAATCTGGACGAAATGATATTATTGTGGTTGATGATTTAAAAGATGGTAAAAAATTCTGGAATATTTCTGATTTAACCATTTATGATTATTTAGATAAGGATGATTTTTTATCCATGATTAAAGATGGTAAGGACCTTGGAAAAATTGATGCGATATATCATGAAGGTGCATGTTCAACAACGACGGAATGGGATGGACACTATATGATGTCGAATAATTATGAATATTCGAAAATTCTTCTCCATTATTGTTTAGATAGGAAAATCCCATATTTCTATGCGTCTTCAGCCGCAACTTATGGAAACAGTACCGTATTTGTCGAAGATCCAGCAAATGAAAATCCAATCAATGTGTATGGCTATTCTAAATATTTATTTGATCAATATGTCCGGCAACATGAATCCACTTTTGAAAGCCAAGTCGTGGGATTTCGATACTTCAATGTGTATGGACCCCGTGAACAGCATAAAGGGTCCATGGCCAGTGTAGCCTTTCATTTGAATAATCAAATTGAAGCGGGTGAAAATCCGAAATTATTTGAAGGAAGTGGCGGTTATGGGAACGGCGAACAAAGACGGGATTTTATTTATATAGGCGATGCAGTAAAGGTTAACCTTTGGATGTTGGAAAATCCAGATGTATCAGGTATTTTCAATATTGGAACTGGGAATTGCCAATCATTTAAAGAGGTAGCAGAATCTGTTATTGATTATCATAAAAAAGGTGAAATTCAATACATTCCATTTCCAGATCATTTAAAAGGAAGCTATCAAAGTTTTACGGAAGCGGACATTACCAAACTTCGCAACGCTGGATATGATACACCATTTAAGACTGTCCAAGAAGGCGTGGCAGACTATATGGAGTGGCTCCATAAGAATTAGCAAGATTTGAGTTAGTCATCCGCCCGCTGGCGGAGAACTGACTTAAGAATTGTGGTTTTAAATCACCCTTATCTCTATGGCTTCGCCTTTTAAGTCAAGTCCGGCTAATTATAATTTAATTATTTTTTCTACAATACTGGATGTACTGTGTCCCGAGCGAAAGGGAATCACTTCTACTTCCCCCCCATTTTCAATAACTGTATCCGCGCCAACAATGGTTTCCGGCGTATAATCTCCACCTTTCGCTATTACATCGGGAATAAGTGTTTTTACGATTTCTGCCGGTGTATCTTCATCAAAAACCACCACCAAATCAATGGAAGATAGTGCATCCAAAATTGCACTTCGATCATCTTCATTTTGTATTGGACGAGAATCGCCTTTTAATTCGCGAACAGACCGATCACTATTCAACGCTAACACTAATCGATCACCGCATGCTTTTGTATCAGCTAAATATTCCACATGACCCCGATGGAGAATGTCAAAACAGCCGTTAGTAAAAACAACTTTAAGTCCATCAGCTTTCCAAGCATCCACTTGGGCTTTTGCTTCATTCCAATCTTTTGCAATCATATGATTTAATCTAATTCCTTAAGAAAAATGTTTCGATAAAATACAGCCGTCTCCCAATCATGGTTTTGTAATCCAATAAATCCTTTATCTGAAAAATCACTAATTTTTCCACGGGGTACCGCCTTCCAGTCTTGCACCTTTACGCCATTCAGGAAAACTATAATTTTGTCACCCTTAAATGTGATGGAATAATGATTCCACTCTCCCGGGCCTTTTGTGGCATTGGTCAATGGGGGTTCTGCATCATAAATAGCACCAGTGCGATGCGTTCCATCTCCGGGATGATATATTTGAACTTCAAACGAATGCCCTACATAATAATTATCAAAAGGCACATCGGGAATACGTAAAAAGATACCAGAATTTGATCGTTCCTGATCTACCATAAATTCTAAATCTAAAGTAAAATCTCCGAGCATTTTCTTTGCATACCAAAATAGTCCCATACCCAATTTGGATTTCAGCACACCTGTTTGATGATCTAACTCAAAATATCCCGGACCGTAATGATTCCAGCCGTGTTTATTGAACCGACCATTCCCACTTTGAACCAAAATTTCTTCCCAGTCTTTATAATGGGTGATATTATCCACATATTTTTTACCATCACGAATAGTTGGAACAGGATTTTTCACAACAGATCCTTGTTCCAATTCCGTAGCCAACATACCATAAAAATTCTGTCGTGTCAATTCCGCCAACACATCATGAATATTTGCTTTGCCTTGTCCAAAAGGAACTGTATTGGCCTTCTTGCTTCCAATTTCATCTAAATCTTCAAAATGAACATCCAATATCCGCCCTTCACACATTCGTAAACTTTCGACTACATCCAAGCCTGAACGCATCCAATGACCAATATCAGCACAAACGCCGATGCGTTCGTCTAATCCACGGATATGATCCAATACCGTCTGTGGAAAAGCATATTTTGATGGATAAGGATGATTATGAATCGCGACCTGAACGTTAAACTTCTTTACCATTTTCTCAATAACAGAAAAATCATCATACTTTGGTTCGGTAACAATGGTTCGAATACCCATTTTTTTGGCAAACTCGAAAACAACTTTGGCACTTTCTTCATTATTATCAAAGCCCACCACTCCATAGGCCATTAGGTTAATATCATGATCTTTGAGTGCTTGTTTTACTTTTGCCATTTGATCGTTAGACATATTGTGACTAAACCGTCCATCCGGATTTTTTTTATCCAATACTTGTCCCGGATAAGCTTGTAAATAATGCAAATCCAAATCTTGCATCATATCCAACATTTCATAGAATGAAAATTTCCGGAATGTCCATGCTTGAGAGCCCAATTTCAAATCTTGGATTCGGGCACCTGAATAATCGGTGGTAACCGAAGCAGATTCAGCGCCAAGCGGCAAAACAAACAGTCCTGCCATTAATATTAATAATATATGTTTTTTCATCTTATTACCTTTGGGTTTGTATTATTTCTTCGAATATTTTGAATCATATTTTCAAGATCCCTTTTGTCTTCTCCCCTGTCATAGGGGAGAATTAAAGTTGGAGCGATGCGGATATCCCGAACTTGTTTCGGGGTGGGGTTTATAAAATGGGTTGAAATTGGATTATTAACCATTGGAATCATGATTGTTTTTTTGGATTCCATTCACCTTTAGCGACGGAAGGAATATAGGTATCCAAATTATCTGGCGGAAATTGAATCGTTTTTCCTTGTTCGGCGCTCATGTATGCCGTCATTAATAATTCAGTTACATTTACACCATCACTGAAATTTTCTTCTGGACGTTTCCCGGCTAAAAAAGATTCCACCATATGGCGATTTTCAGCTGTATAACCATACACTTCTTCTTCGCTGGATACCACGGGCATAACACCCGATTCCGCATTTTGTTTTTCTACCATATCTTCGCCCTGATTTCCAGATACTTCTCGACTGAAAAACAGTTTCAAATCCGTATCCAGCGTATTCATAAACATGGAATATTCCGGTCCGAACAATTCCATACTTAAGCGTAACCCCGCACCGACAAAACACCAGGATGTGGTTGTTTCCACTACAAGTTTCTGCCCGTCTTCTGTTTCATATTCAATCAATGAACGAGCAAAATCTTCAGACGGACGATTTCGATAGTCCAATTTCCCATCGCTGGATTCAGCTAATTGATCCGCATATTTTGGTTGCTGCCATTTTAAACATGAAGCATATGCTTGAACGCTAACGGGTTTCAATGATTCTCGTGGTGCGCCGGGTTCCGTAAGAACAAATCGTGCTTCTTCCACTGAATGGCACATCATATCATTCAATACACCACCACCTTGCAATTCGCCTTCCCAAAACCATGGCATATGTGGACCACTATGCTCTTCCGCTGTTCGTGCTAAATAAGGGCGACCTGTAGCTTTCGCCGCGCGTTCCCAGATGATTTCTTTTCCACGAGTGACTGATGGTGAAAAAACCTGATTTTCTAAATACCCATCCAATAAATTCACTCGTTGAGCTAATTCTAATACTTTTTTGGCTTCGGCTACATTTCGTCCTAACGGTTTTTCACACGCAACACCAATGAGTTCACCTACGCCACCTTCAATAGCATTAACGATTTCTTCCATAGTTTCAATCCGAGTGAAATTTGGAGAACAAATCCATAAAGCATGTATGTTTGGATCGGCGATCATATCGGTAATTGTATCGTATGCCTTTGCTTCGCCAACGTTGAGTTTTCTCGCCAATGCGGCTGATTCATCTGCAGAAGCTTTGGTTCGAGACATAACACCTAAAATATCTGCATTTCGTACGCCAATAAATGATTGAATATGAAATTTGGTAATAAAACCACCGCCTATAAATCCGATGCCTAATCTTTTAATGCTCATTTACTAATTACTCCCTTTAATTAATACAAAGTGAATCATAGTATAGATTTTAACTTCTTAACTACGTATTTATTTAAACTGTCTCCTTCGGAGACGGCACGAACAGCTAATGCTTTATGTAATTCTTCCCCTGTCCTTAAAATGAATTTTCCCGAATAATGCTTATTAGTTGCCGTTGGTAATGGTTGATTATCTTCTTTATATATTTCAACCCACTCATTTACAATTTGGCAAAGTTCTTTATATACTTTTTCTTCATTGTCTCCATGACAACAAGGTCCGATCCAACCTGGAACTGATCCTACATAGCATTGATCTTCTTCTGACCATTCAACAATTTTTAAATATTTGTCACTTACTTTCATTTTTTGATTCTAATATTTTTTGTTTAACTATTTTTTCTTGATAGTGTTTTGCATCTGAACCCAGCTTTCCGGAAATTGTCAGAATAGCTCCATCTTTATGTTTGAAATTTCGATGGCTTCCTTTTCCACCCCGATTCACAAATCCGGCTTTTTTTAATTCATTTATTAATTCCCGGATTTTTCTTGGCATAATTTATGATACTATTGTGATACTATCCAATGAATTAGTCCCCATCAACTATTGATTTCAAGTTCAGGCTCTTCTCTAAATGATGTAAAGAAAAATACTGTTGTTAAAATACTTAAACCTGCAATCGTGTACCAAAAATTGGAGAAATTGAACACGCCATTGGCTGTATACATCTCCTGCAAATAACCTGATATCCATCCGCCAATTACAGGCCCACCACCTAAAATAATAATACCAAAAACAGTTTGAGCAGAATGACGAATATCTTTATCTGTAATACGATCCACATACATGAATGCAGCTGCAAAGAAGAATGCAAAACAAATACCGTGCAATGCTTGACTAATTACAATCAGCCAAACGGGTAATGATTCTGTACCGAATACGGCATATCTGGCAAAATAAGCTACCGTACCAATGGTAATCACTTTACGAAATCCCAAATTCTTCAAGAAATATCCCAAGAATACCATGGTAATAATTTCCGCAAATTGACCAATTGTCATGGCCGGGCCGATTTGGCTGTCTTTCAATCCGATGTGAGACAAAAATGGACCTGCTTGTATAAAGTAAATCTGATGAACAATACTGATGGCTAAACTGGCAATAACTAATGTTGTGAATGACGGTTTATTAAATAATTTGAATGCTTTTTTGAACGCCAACTTTTCCACCGCATCCGCTTTCGGGGGAGTATGGGGCAATAGAAAACAATACCCTGCATAAAAAATGGAAATGATTCCGGAAAATTTTAATGCATCTGCCAAACGCGCCGTTACATCGGGTACTTCTGTGCCCACAAAGAAAGGTGGCATCCATTGAAAAGATAAACCGGTTTGAAGCCAAATCATTGGGAATGCCCAACTGGCAACAATCCAGCCAATGGTTCCCCAAACACGAATTTTAGGAAAATCATTCTCTTGATCATCAATATGAAAAAAGGTGATTGAATTCGTCAATGCAATGGTTGGCATATAAACAATGCTGTATGCGATTGATAAAACCAACCATGCAGAATAAGTCGTTTGCATGGATGTGTACCATTTCAACACACCACCAACTAACATAAGGACTGCCAGAAATTTTTCGGTACTAAAATAACGATCGGCTAATTGTCCAGCGATGAAAGGAGCAAATGCAGCGCCCAAAGAACCTGCTAATCCCAAAATCATTCCAATTTGTGTTCCAGTGAATCCCAATCCACCTTCTGCAACACTTGCAGATAAATATCTTGCTGTTAAGGGAAGCCATGCGCCCCATAATGCGTATTGCAGAAACATCATTCCGCTTAATCGTGTGGATTTATTCATTCCATCTCCTTATTCAATTTTATTATTTTAGCCACAATTGGACACAGAGTAATTCACAATTATTTTTCTCTGTGTACTCTGTGGCAAATTCTTCTAAACTATTTTCCGCTTAATTGGATCCCATTCAACCACGCGTTTTTGCCTATAAGATTCGGTGGCCATATGACATGTAATTGCTTCTTCGAAACCACGATCAATATTACAGCTGGTTTCTGTTCCATTTCGGATTGCATCAATCCATTCTTTCATATGTAAATGGGACGTATTAAATCGTTTCCCTTCACGATATGTATAAACCAATCCTTTTTTAGCGAAATATTTTGATGTTGCAGACGTAATGCCATCTATCTCTTTTGATCCTGTTGTATATGAAAATAAAGGTAGAGACGAACTAATAGACCCATCATCCATTTTATCTTTATATCGCGTTGAATTTGATTCCGGTGTAACAGTGAGTCCACGCCCTACTTCCATATGAGCATCATGCCCCATAAAGGTTCTGCCACGTGATTTGCCATTGGCTAAAGTTGCGCTATACATATAGGTCAAATTCCGATCGGGATATTCATACACAACTTGGAATACATCTGGTACATCTCGCCCATCTTTATAAAAATATACACCACCCGATGCAACCGCTGTCTTTGGAATACCCAAATCCATAATTTGATTTACAGCGTCATATTCATGAGAGAGTAAATCTCCTGCTAATCCAGTCCCATAATCAAACCATTTTCTCCAGCGGAAAAACCGTTCCGCATTAAAATCCATTTTGGTGGGCGCTTGCGCTTGAAATTGTTCCCAATCAATCGTTTGGGGTGTTCCATCTTCATGAATGGTATATTGCCACGCACCGCCTTGAGAATTTCGATTCGTTGTGGATTCAATTAATGTAATAGGTCCCAAGATGCCTTTTTCAACAATTTCTTTCGCTTTCATGTGAGTTTCAATCTGGCGATTTTGATGCCCCAATTGAAATTTCACATTTCCATTCGTCACAACATCATACACATCCAATGCTTCATCCATGGTTCGGGTCATACATTTTTCACAATATACATGCTTCCCAGCTTGAACCGCATCCATAATCATTTGAGCGTGCCAATGATCCGGCGTAGCAATAATGACCGCATCAATATCTTTTGCATTGAGTAAATCTTGATAATGCCGGTATCGTTTTGCCGTAGATAATTTCCGTGTTCCGGAACCAGGTCGATCATCATTGGTAGAAGCAGCTAACGCTTCTTCTGCTCGAGTGTCATAAATATCACACACACCATTTAAAACCACATTCAAATCAGTTTGATTCACAAACGTTTCATACCCTTTATCCATTTTATTTTCTTGGGCCCGTTGTTTCGCATTATTTGTCCATTCCGGAGTTGTAAATCCTAATGCGCGTAATAAAGCATGCCCACGTCCACCATAACCAATAATGCCCAATCGTAATAGTTCTCCTGGCTCTCTTGATGTAATGACTGCGGGCGCTTTTTTTAGTTCACCCAATTCAGACATAGCAGCTGCTTCGCGAATGGAATCAAACGCATGTTTTTTAAATAATTTATAAAAAAATACGCCCAAGACAGGAATCGTCCCCAACGCTTTCATAATTTCTCTTCGCCCTACATTTTCAACAGATTTCTTTTTACTCATAATTTATTCTCCAAATTCTTATTAAAAATAAGCCGATCAATGCCAATAATGGTACTGGTGGGGAAAACGATAAGAATATATAGTGCAGCCATTTCAATCAAATTTTTATTTATAATCAAATAACTTCCTTCAGTTGGAGCAGAATATTGAAATCCAATAAATGGTGGATTTACCACATAATAAATTCCCAATAAAACCATGCCTGCAATACTGGCCCATCGTGAAAAACATCCACAAATGAGTCCGAGACCGATGGCAGTTAATCCCCACATATTTAAAAAGTCCACCGCTGTTACTAAAGCTGGATCAGAAATAATAGATTGTGCCCAATCCGAAAATATCCACTTCGATTCCATAAGAAAAGCGGCAGATGACCAATAAGGATTTGTGATTTTTGAAACACCTTCATAAAGAAAGTGCCAACCAATTAATATACGCAATACAATCAACCCATATAACTGGCATTGATTATATTTTAATGATTTAGGGAATAATGATTTTATGTCCATAGGGTAATATCTTACTTAATGATTAGTTTATTTTGCAGTATTGAAGGTACAAAACCCATTCTACATCATGTAGAAATTATTTTCGTTTATCAATGCTTATGGTGTCAATCTGATCTCCATTTATATCAATCACATTTAAAATAGCTGAATTCTTTTTTACATCAGCAAAAATAAAGTGCTCTGTTTTAATCGCTTTTACTGTTTCCGGTTGTAGCGCATCAATATCATATAATCCAGCCCCGCCCCCAGCTGTGGTAATATAATGGGTTCCACCACTCATGGCATGATGATAATGGTGGTCATGCCCACTAAAGACAACTTGGACGCCGTGTCGCTCAAAAATATCTCCCCAAAATTTTCTTCTCATTTTCGCACCTCCTACTCTACTCTTTATTACACTCATGAGCGGTTTATGAAAATAGACAAAAATAAATCCAGCATCATCATGAAGATTTAATGTGTGTTCTAACCATTCTTTTTGTTTTTTAAAATAAGCAATTTCATGATTCTCCCAAAAATATTCTTTATGTTCCTTTTTTAAATATTCGGGTGTTTGGTATTCAATCCCTTCTAAATCGAGAGCGATGAATAAAGCATCTCCGACACTAAAACTATAGTATCGTTCATTATTCGGTAAATTAAAAAAGTCGTAATAAAATGGAGAATCTTTTTCATGATTCCCTAGAACTGGAAAATATGGAATGGATTTCATTAAATCTTTCGTCACATCAAAAAATGTCTCCCAGTGCTTAATTTTAAGTCCATTCCCCACCATATCACCCGTATTTAATACGAATAACGGTTTCTTACCTATAATTCGATCCACATGTTTACTATGGACATCATGTCGTGATCGCGTATCCCCTAAAACAGCAAATTGGAATGGTTCAATTTCTTCAGGAAATGTTGTAAATGTTCCCATTTCTTCAGGGACACCCTGTCCTCCAATATCATAGGAATATTCTGTATTTGGTTTCAAACTCGACAAAATCATTTCATGGTTTTCATATTGTGGAATGGTTCGTTTGATACCCGATTTTTCAATCGTAAACGAATTCGATTTTAAGGTTGACCAACACACAACGGCAGAATGATCCGTTACATTTTGAATATACGGTCCAATGGCAATGGGTGAGTTTGATTGCCCAAATAAAAGCATGGACAAATAGAGAGCCAAAAATAAATATTTCATCATATCCTTTTTTTAATTAATTCCAGCAATATAGAAAACGCACCCGACTAATCCAGCAACAAATACCCAACTTAACCCAAATCCAAGTAAAGATATTTTTGATGGTTTAAGTATTTCAATATTCTTGCTCTTAAATAATCTATTTGGAGCTGGAGTCATGGCGCCATTTGGAAGAGTGCATGGCTCATCATTTAAAACTTCGTCTTTTTCAACAGGTGTACGTGATAGTGCATAAAAAGAATCCAATTGATCTTCATTCACTGGCTTTGTGAAAAAGCTTACCACAATTCCTGCTATCACTCCTGTCGTCAAATAAAAAACCATTTGCCAAGGGAGATAAATTTCCATAATTCCATTTTTAACAAATATGAAACGGAGAGTTTCTGCCATAGGAAATCCAGCTACAAAGGTAATAAATCCTGATTGAGTTGTAAGCCACCACATAAAAAAAGCTGAAAATGTTGCAGCCCAAGCCGCCGTTACTGTTGTACGTCTCCAAAATAATCCCAGCCAAAATACAATCCCCATCATGGGTGATATTTTCCAGAATATTTCCAATCCTTTAACCACACCCGGTAGCCAAAAAGCAAAACTCACTCCACCAGCTACAATAAATAAAGCAGTTATCCTTCCCACCATTAAATAATGATTAGAAGATTTTTTTGACATAAGTGGACGATAAATGTTTTCTGTAAATAATGCAGATGATGCTACCATAAATGAATCGCAGGAACTCATGACCGATGCCAATAATGAAGCGAGAAATATACCTAAAAGCCCCGGCATAATTTGGGGGAGAAAATCCCGTGCCATAATACCATACACTTTATCAGGTTCAACGTCATTTCCCACCAAATACGCTACAGCTGCTAATCCGGTTAAACTCCAAACAATTGTGCAAATTCGTTTAATAAAATTCCCAACGGTAAATCCAACTCGCCCATCCATTTCCGTTCGACCTGCTGCACAATTCCCCATAGTATGCGGTTGAGTTACAATACCTACCAATCCATTAAGAGCGATTATTACAATATAAAATATGCCAATTTCTGCAGGCGCTATGAGAGAAAACATTTCAGGATTTGTGATTGATTCGTGTAATCCTTTCATTCCGCCCACAGCATTCATGACGAATGGAAGTAATAAAAATGAAAAAATAACCGTCAAAATCCCCTGAATAAAATCTGTTACAATAGCGGCTGAAAGTCCACCGGCGATTCCATAAATTAAAAATAAGCCTGTCATGATGGCTATGATAGTTGAAGGTGATATTGCATCGCCAAATGTAGCTGAAATAATAACGCTAGATCCCTTTAGCATGAGACCAATATTTACCATCAATTGGAGCATCCCGACCACAGCATACAATATACCGACGCTATTATCGTATCGAGCAACAAATACATCTGCCATTGTGATAGCTCGGAATCGGCGAAGTACCGGCGCAATGAGCCAATAAAAGGGTGTCACAAATAACCAAAGCCATTGATACCAAATTCCAGACAATCCACTAGAAAAAGTTTTGGAAGCAACGCCCACTGCTTGATCTGAATGTGTTCCTGTCCCAAAGGCATGCATAATGAGTGCGCCTTTGCCAAAGGATCTTGGCATAAAATAATCACCCATATTTTTTACTTTTTTTGCAGACCAAATACCCACGCCAGTTACACCAATAAAGTACAAAATGAGAACGACAAAATCAGCAATATGAAACCCAAACATTCTTAATCGTCTCCCGGTTTTCTATTAACCAAGAATACTCGCCACGAAATACGCCAAGAAACGCAAAGTATATAAAATAAAGATGTAAAATTTTTCATATTTTATTTTCCACTTCGTGAGTCTTCGCGTTCTTGGAGGCAGGTGAAAAATTAGGGTCAGCGAATAATTGATTCGCCTTTTGATAGCTTTCCATATTGCCAATATCCAATCTTCCTTTTTCGCTTTTGGCCGCTTGGACTTTTTCTCTTTGGCATAAATAATCCACGAAGTGCCCTGATGCATCCATAGCTTGTGAATCTTTCATATAATTTGCCAATTGAAATTTGGAAGACCCTTTTAATAAATATAAAGGTGGACTGAAATATTGGGATGGTGGATTTTCTGGTTTTTCATGTAATCGTAAAACTTGATTGGATGCATCTAACTCTAACACGCCTGTTCTTCTTAATCGTTCTTTATTTTTATCGTGTAATGCCATAATCATATGATTGTTTTGGTTAATAAATTTGTCCCAAAAAGGTTTTATTGGAAATAAAAATATATTGTCTCCACCCACAACAATTGCATCAGAAAATTCTCCGGCGTTATTGAAGGCAAAATGCAAATCACCTGCCGCTCCTAGTCGATTTTCATTTGTTTTTGATCCATCATTTAATATATGAATTCGTTTATTATTTGCTTTGTAATCGGATTTCCATTCTAAAAAGTGAGTATAAAATTTATCATTTGAAATAATAAATATTTCCTGCAAATCCTGTAATTCACTCAACTGATCCATTAAATAATTGAGAACAGGTTTATCTCCAACTTGAAGTAATGGTTTTGGTGTATTTTTGGTTAATGGGTACATTCTTGTTCCATAACCTGCACATAATATAACGGCAATTTTTTGATTCATTTCTAGGATTCTCCCATTATACTTGCACCTGAAATCGGAACACAAATATGAGCATCAAAAGAAATATTGTTTCGATTATAATAGTTATGTTTCAATTTAGTTAATACATCTTCTGCTGAATCTTTTTTAACCAATATAACAATATTACCCCCCATCCCCGCACCGGCTAATTGAGCACCTACAACTCCTGGAACAGCATTCGCAACATCCACCATTTGATCAATATTTTCTGTACTGCATCCATAATTTCCGGGAATATTCATCATGGAGATATTCTGTTCATTTGCTTTTTCTATGGATGGTGAATTATGGCCATTGACTCGATCACCGTTATGACTTGCTGAAATGATAGACTTGATTTTCTCAATTTGGTTCGATTTTAAAACCTCACTAAATGATTCGCTCCGCGTACATTCAGCTATTCCAAAAAGAAGAGTTCCAATTACATTATATTCACCTGGATCATTATGTGATTGAAATAATCGTTCTAAATATGGAGTCTCCCGTCCATCAAAAAAATCAATAATATCTTCTCGGGTCGGATAAACTGGAAGTTGATTTAATGCTTCTAAAATTTCATGAGTCGTTTTGTTTAATCGATTAGGCGTTAAATCTCGTACATGATTGACCAATTTTGCTGGCTCCCAAATCTGCTGTAACATTTTAAACCCAATAGCATAACTTGCTACACGCTGGTTATACATCCCTTGAACAGCTCCACCTTTTTTGGCAGATGATCCACTAAAGGCAATAACCAGTTTCAGGTCTTCCGAAAAAGGAGAAATATCTGACACATGAAACGGGAAAAAGCCAATTTTACTAATCATTCCTTGTTTGGCTGATATGATAGCCGCTTGATCTCCCATTCCACCCATAAATCCGACGAATAATTCTGACTCACCAGTAAGTTCAATCAATAATTGATTTGAAATCTCAATTTGATTTCTATGAATGAGTGCTTTCGCAAAGGCAACACCCAAAGCAGAACTGGAAGACAACCCCGATCCGACAGGAATATTCCCACTCACATAACAATCTACTCCTTTCAATTCAATATGATTGAATTGCAACTGCAATCGATAAAAAATAGCCAATAAATACAAACTCCAATTCCCCGAATTTTGTTTATTGAATTCTATTACTTTTTCAGATGTTGCAAAAGATACCCAATTTGAAAATGATGATATATCCAAGGTCGATTGTGGATATAATAATTGAGGTGGAAAAGAATCAGCATCCATATTATGAATTTGAATATTGCTATCTTCTCTTGGTGAAAATGCCAACAAAATTTCCTTATTGATGGCAACCGTATTGATAAATCCACCTTGATGATCAATATGTCGGCCCATCAAATTCACACGACCAGGCGCTCTTGAAATATTAACAGTTCGATCTTCGCCATATGCTTTATAAAACTTTTCAACAAGTTGGAGAAAAGCTGATTTTCTTTCTTGAATTAAGGTTGGATTATTTCCATAAATTGAATCCCATTTTAGCGTATTGGAGTTGGGTTCTATGGATAATTCTTTTTGCCAATCTATAGCAGGGTGCATCTATTTAATTCAATCGTCAATATTAATTAATGTAAAAAATGAATCTGTAATCTATGAATTCTAAAGAGAAGATACGTTATAGAAAGTTCTGTTTCCTTCACTCCATTTGATTTCAACAATAAAATTGTTAATATCCCCGGCAGAATAATAATCTTAAACTGAATGATATCCATAAATAATATGTTAAAATTTTCACTTCCTTTTCTCATAATAATTCTTTTTTCTTGCTCACCAAACCAAGATAATGGATTCACGATACAAGCCAAAATTGATGGAATCGAAAATGGAAAAGCCATATTGTCTAAATTGGATTTAGAAACCAACAAAAAAGTAAATGTGGATTCTTCCGAAATCATTCATGGACAATTTTCTTTTTCAGGAAAAGTCCATAGCCCTTATCTCCATTCTATTTTTATCAATGATACACTTGGTAGAATCCATCTTTTTCTGGATAATTCAAACATTCAAATCACCGGGCATAATGATTCTTTAGATAATGTAACTATTTCTGGTTCTCGGGAAGACAGTCTGTTTCATTCGGTTTCATTGGATGACATCTTTGAAAAAGAAACAGGCATGGATTTAATGTTGAATAAAAACGATTACACTTTTTCTGCATTTGTGGCCTACTATCAATTTCAAATTAATCAATTATCTTTAGATAGCATGCAATTAATCATGAATGGATTTTCTGAAGAAGTAAAACAATCTGATTATTTTCGCCATGTGTCGTCTTTGTATAAAAAATTAGAAGCAACCGCATCATCCAAACCTGCGCCCGACTTTACTTTGCCAAATGTTGACGGAATCAATGTGAGTTTAAGTGAATTTCGCGGACAAACTATTTTGTTGGATTTTTGGGCATCGTGGTGCGCGCCATGTAGAGCTCAAAGTCCAGATTTGATTCAATTGCAAAACACATTCAAGAATCGCGATTTTACCATTGTTGGATTGTCTGTTGATGAAGACCGCGATCGCTGGTTAAAAGCGATAGAAGACGATGGTCTTGATTGGCCACACTTATCCAAATTAGATGGCTGGGGCGATGTATCGAAAATGTATGGCGTCATGGCTATTCCACAAAATTTTCTCATCAATCCTGATGGCATTATTTTAAATAAAAATTTGAGCATTGAACAATTAACCAAACGATTGGAGCAATTATTACCATGAATTGGATAAAACAAAATTTAATTGTGATTTTACCGGCCATTGCTATGGGCTATGGTTGGGGTTGGCGCGGAGATTACGGCCATGAAACAGGTGCAATGATTCCGGGTATTTTGGTGGCGTTGGCAGTTGCCGTTGCATCCGGTAGGAAAGACTTTTGGAAACGCATTCCTATCTTTGGTTTGTTCGGTGCAATCGGTTGGGGCTTCGGTGGTTCCATGAGTTATGGGATTGTCTTGGGTTATACGCAACATACTGATTTTTGGAATACGGCTTATGGATACGGAAATATTTTTATCATTGGCGGATTATGGGGACTTGTGGGTGGTGCATTTTTAGGAATGGCATTTTCCTATTCCCGATCACGATTGAATGATTTTGTCTGGCCGATTCTACTTGTTGCTGCCACTTGGGGAATCATGGATTTTACCGGACTCACAGAAATGATGGAAGATTGGGAAGTTCTGAACAAATGGGATGTGGATTGGTATGCTGCAATTTCAGCATTATTCGTTTCGGGAATTTATTATTTAGTGAAAAAATCGGAAGCAGCTAAATTTTTCGCAATACTTTCCATCGGCTGGATTTTGGGATTTGCCATTTTAACTTTGGGACTTGGCTTACGCATGACACCACCAAGGAGCGACAACTGGTCCGGAATCGTTGGTTTAGCCATTGCTCTCATATTTTATTTGTTTAAAAAAAGAGATTGCCCATCTATTTATTTAGGTTGGTCAGGTGCATTGTTTGGCGGATTGGGTTTTTCCATCGGTGCGTTTATTATGACAATCCAACAAGTCGCTGGTTGGCCCGTAGGCGGTTGGCGACTCATGGAAGAATTTTTTGGATTTCTCATGGGATTGGGAATCGGTTTAGCCATGAAACGTTATTTGTCAAATAACCCTGGTAAACTCAATGAAGATGCGGAACCTTTTCCTTCAAACGCTTTGGGCTATGGAATGGTTCTCATTTGGTTACCGTGGTTTGCCTTGTTTGATGATCCCTACACATGGATTACCGACAATATTCATTTAGTGGCAGGAAAAGCAACAACCACAACAACAGCTATTGGATTTTTATTCGGCATTCCCACGTGGATTTGGGTTCATGCTGCCATTACAGCTTATGCACTTATATTGATTTGGCTTTATCGAAAACACCAAAATTCGCCACTTCCATTGGTTCCGAGTCACCCGTTAGGTAAAGCGCAAATTGTGATGATTTATGCACTCTTATTTACATTAGGAACGGCGAGTGCTCAAATGTTACCGGAATTAGGCGGCCATGCATCCTTTTTTGCATTCATGTCTCATATCAGTTTAGCATTAGGAACTGTTTGGCTCTTATTGCTCACGCCCAGTGATGGCGCAATTCCAATGGGTGGAAAACCAGTTCCAGATATCATTTTTAAATCGAATCGGGTGAATCAGATTTTATGGATTTTAGTCCCTGTTATTATTTTAGGAATCACCTATATTTCTACAATTATTCGACATATGCCAAGTGCTGGAAGTCATTTGCGGTTTTAGGTAAGCACACAGAGATACAATGTTAAAAACAAGAATTTTACCTTCCCTACTTCTATTTCTTTTAGTCAATTCCTGCGCCACAAATCTGCCAGTGGAATTTCCACCTAATCCCATTGATTTGACGAATGCAACCATCGTTATTCGTGATGGAGATTTACCATTGGTTGAACAAACAGCTGTGACTGTATTAGTGGAAGAAGTAGAAAAACGAACTGGAATTAAATGGGAAGTATCGACAAATGTATCCAAAGTAAACTATAATCTCATTCTAACCAGTTTTGGAAATGGTGGTATCAATCTCCAAACTAAAGAGCCCAAAAGAAGTACATTGATTAAATTTACAAATAGTCATCCTGAATGTTTTTCTATTACAACCGGTGACAAAATGATTTGGATTATTGGGGCAGATCCTAAAGGATCATTAAATGGTGTCGGTAAATTTCTACGAACCATTGAAATGTCTCCCGGTAAAATCCTTCTTCACCATCCAATTAATATTTCATCTGCTCCCGATCATAAAATTCGCGGACATCAATTGGGGTATCGTAATACAGCGAATTCTTATGATGCATGGACACCAGAACAATACGATCAATACATTCGGGAATTGGCGATTTTCGGAACAAATGCAATTGAAAATATTCCACTGTCCGCCAGTGACAGTCCCCACATGCCCATACCGCGGCCTGAAATGAATCGTGTAATGGGAACCATTTGCGCAAAATACGGAATGCAATATTGGGTTTGGACACCGGCTACCGTGGATTTAAGTAACCCAAAACAACGGTCGGCTCACTTATTGGAGCATGAACAATTTTATAAAGATTGCACAAAATTGGATGCTGTCTTTTTCCCCGGTGGCGATCCGGGACATAATCATCCAAAAGATGTCATGCCTTTTTTGGCAGAATTGTCGGGGGTTTTAGCAAAGCATCATCCCAAAGCAAAAATTTGGATGTCCCTGCAAGGATTCGAAGAAGAAGGGATTGATTATTTTTTCAATTGGATTACAGCAAATCAACCAGATTGGTTTGGTGGTGCTGTGGGTGGCCCATCCAGTCCACCACTACCCTACATGCGTGAGCGATTGCCCAAAAAATATTTATTGCGGGATTATCCGGACATTACCCATACTGTTCGATGCCAGCATCCCGCTCCATGGATAGACCCGGCGATCGCATTTACTTCCGGACGAGAAGGCAGTAATCCGTCTCCTATCCAATATAGTACCATTTTTCGTCATAATCGAAAATTCATCGATGGTTTTATTACCTATTCTGACGGAATGCATGATGATGTAAATAAATTTGTTTATAGCGCTTTAGGGTGGGATCATGGTTTGAATGTGAATTCTATCATTAGCGAATATAGTCAGTTTTTCTTTGGTCCTAAATTTGCGGAGGAGATTACTGAAGGTATTTTTGGGCTTGAGAAAAATTGGGGTGGATCATTAGCTGACAATCCTAATGTAATGCCCACTTTTAAATTATTTGAATATATCAATCGAGAAAGTCCCGAACTCCAATCGAATTGGCGTTGGCAATTGCTCCAACTTAAATCATATTATGATGCATATACTCAAGATAGATTGATATTTGAGCAAGGGTTGGAAAGCGAAGTCAATTCTATTCTTGGCAGAGCAGAAACTAATGGCGCTAACAATGCAATGAACCGGGCATCAGCCATTTTAGCCAAAGCAGATGAAAAAAGAGTCGCACCCAAATTAAGAAAAAACATTGTACAATTGTGCGATAATCTATTTAAAAGTATCGGGTACCAAACTAGTGTTGATAAATACCAAGCGAATGGTTATGAACGGGGTGCCATTTTAGATTATTTGGATTATCCCCTTAATAACCGTTGGTGGGTGGAAGATCAATTTGCTGAAATCAAGTTGTTAGAATCAGAAGATGAAAAAATTGATCGATTAGATATTATTCGGAAATGGGAAAACCCCGGTCCCGGAAGTTATTATGATGATATTGGGAATGTGGCGCAATCGGAGCATGTGCTTCAGGGAAAACCATTTGTGGAAGATCCACTTATGGGAACAAATCCAAATCCAGATTTTATGTGGTGGGAAAATCAAATGTCCCGGGAACGGCAATCTTGGATCAGTAAAATGGATTGGCCCGTGGGACTTCAATATACTGATTTGGATACGTCTACTACTTATATATTACGAACTACTGGATTTGGACAATGTTTAGCCAGAGTAAACGGTGAACGCATTTATCCATCTTTGGATGGAAAAGGGATTGGTGAAATAAAGGAGTTTCAAATACCAAAAACACTCTATAAAGATGGCATCATAACATTGACGTTTGACATTCCCCATGAACCAGACATTAACTGGCGGAGACAATCCCGATTGAGTGAAGTTTGGTTAATAAAAAGGTAAATAGCGGTCTGGTGTTACTCAAATGCATATATATAATAATATTTTAATTAAATATATTTATTGACTGTAAAACATTAATAAAGTTACATTGCTAGTTCAAGGAGCGTAGAAAATCTAGTGAAAAACAAATTGAGGTCAATTTACCTTGTATTTATTTTATTGAGTACAATTGTATTTAACCTATTAATAGCAAAAGGGGGATTTTCTGGAGGCGTAGGTATAGGTATACCAGTAGGTGGCTTAAGCAACTGGTATTCTATAACACCTAAACTAACCTTCACTTATTATAATAATCCAAACCCCGATACTCGCGTTTTAGTCGAGACACATTTCCAAAAGTTTACACATGGTTCTATAGAGGATCGTGATTTCCAATGGCTCATTGATTATGAATTTTATTCTAGCCCAGAAGCGGAAGCAAACATGAGCTGGAATGATTTCATTTTAAAGATTCAACAAAAATGGCATCGTTTTGATGGATTAAGTTCATCCTTTTCTCCCTTCTTTTCTTATGGGTTTGGCTTATATAATTATGCTCAAAAAGTGAGTGGTCTAGTATACCCTGGGCAATCCACAACACCATTGGATCAAACTTTTTTGCTCGATACGATCACTGATAGGCGCGTTGCGTGGGGTGCATTAGCCGGCATGGGTGGTGATATTGATCTCGGGGATAAAATGACTTTAATTGTTAATTTGGAATATCATGCCACGATAGGTTATTTACGTGCATTTGAAGATTGGGACTTATATGAAGTATTTCCAATTCAATTTCTATCTTTTGATATAGGGATTGGTTACGATTTTTAATTTTCTAAAACAAAAAAGGAAAAAAGGAGTACAAATGAAAAAAGTGATAACTGCTTTACTCTTTGTGTCAATGACAATGGCGCAAGGATGGCACGAATCTTTCGACACGGATGCAACACCCAGTGGCGAAGGAATCTTCACATGTGATTATACTTGGGCTTGGTGGGCTGGTTGGGGTAATGCTGAAATATCAGATGGTTCCCTAACACTATGGGCGACAGATGATCCATTTGGAGAGGTAACTTGCTGGATTCAAATTGATGAATCATTGAATACAGGAACGGTCATTACGCCTGAGGATTTCACCATGTATGTTAAAATGAAATTCGAATCACCTGAACCAGATTTAGAAGGTGGAGGCGATGGCTTGCACGTTGTTGTAGCTGCAAGTGAAACATTTTTAAGTGACATAAATCTTTATACTGCTGTTACAAGCCCAACAGGAATTGCCGCTTCATTCCATTTTGCTACCGGTGCATTTGGAGGACCTGTTGAAGCTCCTGGCGCAGCTTACGATGTATGGTATTGGATGAAAGTTCAAGCTGTTGGAAATGATGTATCTGTTTGGACTTTTGCTGATGGCGATAGTCCTTCTGAAGATGCACAGTGGACATTTGGGACAGATGAAGTTGATGCACCTTTAGCCTCTTTAATCATGGCTTTCACAGGCGATCATGCTGAAGCAACCGTTAGCCTTGATGATGTTTATTACAACATGGAACCAGAATTAGGCGTTGACGATTTTGTTGCTACACCAGGACAATATCATCTAGCTCAAAACTATCCAAATCCATTCAACCCTGAAACAAATATTCAATTCACAGTACCGAATAACGATCAAGTTCGTTTAACTGTATTGGATATTTTAGGTAATGAAGTGGCTACACTTGTTGATGCTAATATTCAAGCAGGCACACATACAGTGAGTTGGAATGCATCTAATATGCCTTCCGGTATTTACTTCTATCATATAGAAGCAACTGGTTTTAACCAAACTCGGAAACTTACTCTTATTAAATAATCTTAAAGAGCCCATCGACACAGTCGGTGGGCTCTTTTTGTAAAATCTATTTATTGGATATTCGATGAAAAACCTATTCACCTACATACTATTCTTTTTTGCGCTAAACACTTCATTATTTGGAGGCGTAACAGGTAAAATACAAGGAAAAGTAACGGATGCCGACGGTGAGTCTCTCCCTGGTGCGAACGTGATGCTAGAGGGAACAAATCGTGGTATGTCATCTGACATCAACGGCGAATATATATTTCTATCCATTTCTCCCGGGACTTATTCAGTATCGGTCAATGTAATAGGATTTGAGAAGATAACGAAAACGAATATTAAAGTAAGTCCTGATCGAACGACTCAAATAGATTTTGAACTTAGCCAAGAAGTGATCGGTATGAATGAAGTGCAAGTTGTTGCCGATAAACCCATCGTTGAGCTTGACCGAACTTCTAGTGAATATATCATTACTTCAGAAGAAATTTCTCGTTCTGTCATGGTAAAAAGCATTTCAGACTTAATTTCTCTTGAACCCGGAATGGATATCCACGGGAGTGGACGTATTCGTGGGGGTGATATGAATAGTATTTCAGCTGATGTTGTCTACTACGTAGACGGTGTTAAAATGATTTCCAATGATGGTTTAAGTCTCAATAATTATACGGGTGTTGGGAAATATGATATTGAATCTATTTCTATCATTACGGGCGGTTTAAGTGCCGAATATGGTAATGCGCAAGCCGGTGTTGTGAATATTATTACTCGTGAAGGGGAAGATTCTTTTCATGGTAATTTTGAAATGACAAATCAATTCCCAGGTAACCATCACTGGGGACCAAACTATTATGAATCCCCCACTCATAGAGATCATATGGAATGGGATAACCCAACATGGGTCAATGAGATAGATAGTTTAACAGGAGAACAAATCCATGTCATTGTTCCTTATTGGGAAAATAGCGGACAAACTTATCAGTGGAATTTTTCTGGCCCTGTTATTAAAAAAAGGATTTCTTTCTATACGGGTGGTAGAACGAGTAGGTCAGCTGTTTATGGAATTAGCCCACTTACCCATTCATCGGACAATTTTGAAGGCACATGGAAACTCGCTTTTAACCTTCATCCGGCTATTAGTTTTAAGTTGGGTGGCGTTTATTCAAATGGGTGGAGCTTTAATTCAGGGGCTGGTGTGGGTGGAATCAGAGGAATGGGCGATTCAGGTAAAAATGTTTTTCTTCCCATGAATGAATCATCTGCAGGAAAAACAGTTACAACAAACCGAATGGAATATTTGTCTCTAAACCATTTAATTACACCTACCACTTTTTACGAATTACGCATTTCTAAATCGTTAACGTCTGAAACGCCTTTTGATATCCCAGATTCAACGACTGATATTAGAAAAGATGCAGATGGATGGTATAATTTACCCAGAGATGTTATATCATATAGGGAAGGACATAGAGAAAGGCTCGGGGTTAAATTTGATTTTTCAACGCAAATTACAAGCCACAATTTGATAAAAACGGGTTTTGATTATACGGATTATAATGTGTGGTCATTTGTTTATAGCGATTATCAAAATAATCGTAGATTGGAATATATTGGCAAAGATCACACAGTTAAATCATCCATACAACCAAAAAGTTTAGCTTGGTATATTCAAGATAAAATGGAATATAAAGGTCTCGTTCTAAACGCCGGAATACGAATGGATAAATTCGATCCAAACACTGATTGGCCCATTACAAATGCATTTACTGCATCAGACCATTTTCTTAACTCATTTACACGATTTAACCTTGATACATTAAGATCTTTTGGCTTAATGGAAACAATTGAACCAAAAACAGTTTGGAGCCCACGAATAGGTGTTGCACACCCTATTACGGAACGATCCATGATTCACTTTTTTTATGGACATATATATCAACAACCTAGTTTTTTTACTTTGTTCACTGAAGCTTGGGATAATTATGGGAATCCCGATGTAGACTTAAATGGCAATGATACCATCGATGCATCTGAAATTTATAACCAAATGGAAGATAGTTATTTTGGTACACCTTCTCTTGGTTTTGAGAAAACAATAAGTTTTGAATTGGGGTTTGATTGGAATTTTTATCAAGATTATGTTTTATCTATATCTACTTTTTATAAAAGTTCTAATAATCAAGTGTCTAGTCCTGGAGCTGTTCAATTACAATGGTGGGACCCTGCAAAAAACATGTTTGATTTTCAATTTACCCACCGAGCAGGAAATGGTATCCATGAAGATGTACAAGGGTTTGAGTTTAGTCTCAAAAAACAGTTTCAAAAATATTTAGGTTTTAATTTTTCTTATAATCTTCAGTGGGCAAAGCAAGGCGCTGCTGGAGCGAGTAGCCAATTCTGGGTACCGGATTCTCAATTTGTTATGGATAGTAAATGGTGGATGGATTATAGCGTAAATGATGACGGTACAGAATCGCCTAAGTCCATTTTTTCTTTTTTGAGAAAAGGATATGCGGCTAAGGCAAATCAATTCATTGATTCTCTCATTACCCTTGGTCTTGATTTACAGGAATATGATACAACTGGATTGTATTATGTTGAATTTTGGGATGGAACTGAGGAAGAACCTAAACCAGATTCAGATATTAGAAGTTATGGAAAAGCGCGTGTTTTTGTTGTCTCGCCAGAAAAGTTGGGTCCTTATAATATATTCGGTAATATGACAATGAATTTGATATATCGTATGTCAACTGGGTCTGCTTTTGAATATTCGCCGATTGGCAAACCATTTGAATGGCGACATAATCCCATGATATCTCGAACAGATTTTAGTATTGAGAAACAAATTCTTAGCAAGGGACGTGCAACAACGACCCTTTATGCAGAAATAGAAAATGTATTTAATCAGAAAGATATTTCTAGCGCATCAAGTGATTTCCTTCGTTGGGGGCTTGAAAGACCCAGACCCGATAATGAAGAATATTTATTATATGGAGATCCAGGAGCCAATTCAAGGTATTACGGCAAGCCAAGAGAAATGAGAATTGGTATGCGAGCATCCTTTTAGAGAATTATATGAAGTTAAAAAATAAAACATTTATATTTTTTGTATTATCAAGTATTCTGATCGGACAAGATATGGTTTCGAGCTATCAACCTCGGTTCCTAACCCGCGGGAAACTCTGGACAACTTATAGGAGTAATGGTCTCATGGGTGGCGGGAATCGCGCTCATTATTCCAATCATGACCAAGTAGGATTAGAATATCCGGGTAATGCTGCCCGTGCCATGAATGATTTCATGGAATATTGGTTAGATGTAGAAGCTTATTTAAATGGCGACCCTAATTTAATTGATGTTTCTCGTGTGACAAATTCACAAAATTCAAAAGGAAGTGGTGTTTGGATCTTAACAGTGGCTGATGGCGATACGATGGTTTCTCATAGTGGACCAAGAGGTGTTACGGATGATATTGATGACGATCGCTACCCCATTACTTCACCCGATGTCCCCGAACATTTCCTCGGTGATACAACGGGTCCTAATATGCAGCAAAGTAATTATTCTTACTACCATACAAATATATCCGGCAGTGAAGCGGTGGAAATACATAATTACAGATATGGTAAATACATCCCCAATGATGAATATCCCGAAGAAATCATTATCAGTCAATGGGAAACAGGTATGGATGTTACTGTGACGAAAAAAGCTTATGCTTGGAGTTACCAAGATTATGATGACTTTATTATTGAAGAAATCATTTTTGAAAATACGGGAAGTAAAATCCTAGAAGAAACATTTTTTGCTGTTATGAATAGTTTTAGTGTAAGTAGTATGGGCGCCCAATGGGCAACTGGCTATGGGCAAGACTGGGGAGGCTGGCGAGGAAATGGTCTGGCAGCACAAGATGACTGGTTCTTATACACTAAAGCCCAAAACTATGTAGCAGATAACCCAGAAAGCACCATGGTTTATAAAGGATTATATTTAGCATATCAACGAGACGATGACTGGTTAACCACACCTTGGGATGATACAGGCGCACCATTCAAGGAAGAAAGCGCAAGAATGAATGCGTACAATGAATATCAAGGGCAACACCAAAATCAATTAATGGCTTTCCCTTATATTGCCTGTGGACAAATTGATGTTATGCCTCCATTTGTTAATGACCCAAATGAAGTGTATGTATCCCCAGAATCTGGCGATGAACCCTACGCATTTCGTTGGTGGTATAACGGTAAATTAGATGATTTTGAGTATGATGAACCTGCTCATGAAAAACACACACCCAAAGAAATGTTTGATATGATGATTCATAGTGATGAAGGATCTATTAGTGATAATCCTGATTCATCCACACTTGGATCTCACGCTTTTGTATATGGCCCATATTCCCTATCGCCTGGAGAAAAAGCAAAGATTGTTATGGCCTATGTAGGGGGTTCAGGGGCTGATTGGCAAAATGAAGATGAATTTACTTGGTCAATGACTGATGAGGCACGTGATGAACTTTTTCTTGGAGAACATTCTGTTGTAAGAAATTTCAAAAAGGCGCAACAAGCTTATGATTTAGGTTTCGATTTACCCGATCCTCCACCCGATGTTGAATTTTCATTTGGCAACAGCTTACTAGGAGAAATGATTATTAATTGGGACACTGTGGCTGACACCGCACGTGATCCAGATTATGAAGGCGATGAAGCTCAAGATGTTGTTGCTTATAGAGTATATCGATCTTGGCCACCTTCTTTTGATTGGCATTGGGGTCCGTGGGAATTTGTAGCGGAAATAGCGGTGGGTGATTCAACTTTTATTGATCCTGTGAGTGGGAAATATTCCTATACAGATGACCAATCATTCGCAGGGTATAATTATTATTATAGTGTGCGAACAGTGGACTCTGGTCACGATGATTGGGTTGATCGTTTTGGTGTATCTCACGGGCCTGTTCCTCCTTTAGAAAGTGGGATGGCCGCACCTGAACAGAAAAATATGATTGCAAAATCACCCTATCAACCATCCCATTCGTATTTTGATGAAATGAATGAAAGAATCATGGTTGTACCCAATCCGTTTAGAATGGATTTTAAAGATCCGTTGCATATGTACCCAGACGTTGCTGATCCATATAAGTTAAGATTTATAAATCTTCCTCGTCACTGCATCATTCGAGTATATAGTGCTTCGGGCGATTTAGTTTTAGAAAAAGAACATGATAAAGATTTTGCTGCAGAAACATCTTGGCGACAAGAAACTGTGACTTTTTCTGGACGAATTGTAAGTGGAATATATTTTTGGGTTGTTGAATCATTGACTTCTGAAAGTATGGGACAAATTCAAAAAGGAACTTTAGCTGTTGTAAAGTAAATCACTATGAAAAAAAGACTCTATTTGACAATCATTCTTCTATGTACTTTCGCAACTCATACTATTCAAGGGCAAGAAAAAGAATTTAAACGCGTTGGGAAATCGGGGTTTTCTTTCTTAAAAATAAGCCCATCTGCAAGAGCGGCTGGCATGGGCGATGCCTTTACAGCTATTGCCGATGATATATCAGCGATTTTTTATAATCCTGCAGGATTGACACATGTTAAACAATTTGATTTTAGCTTCGGCGTCACAAATTGGATTGTTGGCTCAAAGCTCTATTCAGGCGCTATTGCCAAACCATTCGGTAAAAGATCCGTTATTGGCCTAAGTATTGTTCAATTTTCTCCAGAAGAATTCGAAGAAACGACTGTATTAGAGCCTACAGGTACGGGTAGAACAATTTCTGTGGGTGATGTGTCTATTGGTTTAGTCTATGCAATTAAATTAACGGATCAATTATCATTTGGTTTTAAAGGACAATGGATCGAAGAATGGATTGATTCGGATAAAGCTCATGGTATAGCTATAGATTTCGCAACATACTACTATTCAGGTTTTAAAGATTTATCCATTGCCATGATTATGAAAAATTTTGGTCCTGAAGCAAAATATTTATCTGACAATTTTAAACTTCCTCTCTATTTTAATGTAAATACAGCTATGAGTATCATTGGAAAACAAGGATCTCCAGTTCGATTAATTGTATCCGCAGAAAGTGCCTTCGCTACCGATTATAGAGACAGATACCATTTTGGTTCAGAATTACAATTATTTAATATTTTATCAATTCGCGGCGGATACAAATTTTTCTACGATACTGAAGATTGGACAGCGGGGATTGGTTTAAATGTGAAAACAGGCAGAAAAAAGATTTTTGTAGATATGGCCTATTCGAATTTTTCTGAATATTTTGAACCACCTTTCCGATTATCAATCGGCGGTTCATTTTAGCATATTCAATTCGGCTTTTTTATGTACTATCTTAATGGCACATAGCTACATCATACACATTATTAACTTAATTGTAGACTTAGGAACCGTTTCATGACACTCCATTGGATCGACTTAACCGTACTGATCGGATATTTAGCCCTTGTTGCAAGCATGGGCTTTTATTTTTCAAAGAAGAATGTAACTACAGAAGAATATTTTGTTGGAGGTCGGTCGTTTTCTGGAGTTATTGTTGGACTAAGCCTTGTTGGGACATCCATTAGTTCTATCACCTTCCTCTCTTATCCTGCTGATGCCTATAAAACAACATGGATACGATTTATCACAACATGGTCTATGCCTTTAGGCGTACTGATTGCCGCTTATTTCTTTCTTCCTTTTTTTCGACGAGGAAAAATTACATCTGCATACGAATATTTAGAAGATCGATTTGGTCCATCAGTAAGAGTTTATGGCGGAGTTACATTTATCGTGGCTCAACTTGTTCGAATCAGTTTAATTCTATATCTTGTTTCACTATTGATGCATGAAATAACGGGATTTTCAATTGTAACAAGTATATTAATTAGTGGCATTTTTGTAGCTTTCTATACAGTCATTGGTGGAATTAATGCTGTGATTTGGACGGATGTAATTCAAACCATTGTCCTTGTATTGGGTGGATTATTAACGCTTGGCGTTATTGTCAGCCATTTGCCGGGAGGGCTAGCCCAAATCTTTTCAGTCGCAATTTCCGATGGCAAATTATCCTTATCTGAAATGACATCATCTGGATTTCGCTCCATTGGATGGGGGTTTTCATTGACAGCTAAGACGGGTACTATGCTCTTTTTAGTTGGTCTTACCAGTTGGTTGACAGAATACAGTGCAAATCAAAATACTGTTCAACGTTATGCTGCCGCTAAAAGTACCTTTGAGGCACGAAAAGCAATGCTTGTTTGTGTGGTGTCCAGTTTACCGATTTGGGCATTCTATATGTTTATTGGTACGTCCTTATACGTTTTTTTCAATGTTTTCCCTACAGTTGAAGCAACAGAAATGTTAAATGGTATGCGCAAAGCAGAGCAAATATTCCCTTACTTTATACTCAACTTCCTCCCTCCTGGTTTAACGGGCTTAGTGATTGCGGCAGCTCTTGCAGCTGCAATGTCATCCTTAGATTCTAGTATTAATGCTATTTCTACCGTAGGTGTTGTTGACATTTACCGTCGTCATATGAAAAAAGATGAAAATGATAAACATTATTTACAAATGGCATGGATGATTGCAGGTGGAGCAGCAATCTTTATGATGGGTGGAGCTCTTATTTTAAATGCATCAGATACAAAAACGCTTCAAGATACAGCAACCATATTATCATCCATTACAGGTGGTGGTTTATTAGGCCTTTATTTACTTGGCTTTTTCACCAAAAAAGGAAATGCGAAATCTGTTTGGATTGGGTTGATTGTAACAACCTTATTTACAATATGGACAATCCTTGCTAAACGGGGTCTAGTCCCAGACTGGATGAATGTTCCATTTGATTTATATTACACAGGACTTATTGGGAATATTATTATGTTTGCCGTTGCATTTACTGTGGCGATTCTTATAGTGGACCAGAAAAAGAATTTGAAAAATTTGACTATTTGGAATATGGATTAAAATAAATTAAATGGGGAAAATAATGAAATGGGTTGGTGGAGCTATTGGTTTTATTTTATTGCTATCAGTTCTATTTATTCAACCCGTAGACAGAACTCATTTTCTTGATTCTGACTATTTTCAAATAGCTGAGAATAAAGTAGATAGCCTTCGTACATCCTTAAAATCATTATCAAATCAATCCATTGATATTGGATGGGCAAAAGTCAATATTACGCCTAATAAGTTAACCCCTTTATCTGGTTATGGAAGTCGAAAAGGTGCTTTAGCTGTTGGAGTTCACGATTCTTTATGGGCGCGAGGGTTTGTATTTAAGAATAAGACAAATAAAATTGCATTCATTACCTTAGATGCCCTTATAGTTCCACCAACTGTAACTCGTCAATTAATGGAACGATTACCCTCAATTGGATACGATATAAATAACGTTTATTTAAGTGCAACTCATACTCACTCATCTGTGGGTGGATGGGGAAATAGTTTTGTTGGTGAATTATTTGCGGGTGAATATGATCAAAATATAGTTAACCAATTAACAAGTGATATATTAGATGTAATTCAAGAAGCAGAACTTTCCACTTCCCCGTCTTCTATTGGATATGCTAATTATGAAGCATCCGAATTAGTTACAAATCGTCTCGTTGGTAATAAAGGAATCATCGATCCTTGGTTTCGAGTTGTTAAATTCAAAAAACAAACAGGTGAATCAGCTCTATTAACTACATTTGCAGCTCATGCAACGTGTTTATCAAGTGATGAATTAAAATTTTCAAGAGATTATCCTGGGCAATTAGTAGACTCACTTGAAACTCTTTCTGGGATTGAATTTGCCGCCTATGCTGCAGGTGGTGTTGGGAGTCATCGACCTGAAAGCGGTGGAAATGGACAACATGACAGAACACGTTGGCTAGCTTCCATGTTAAAACAAAAAGTTCAACATAATGCAATTCAACTTTCACAATTGAACACAATTGGTATGACCTTAATGAATGTACCACTCCGTGATGCTCATTGGAGAATATCAGAAAATTGGCGTTTTAGACCATGGGTATTTCATTGGCTTACGGAAGATTCTCCACAATATATTACAGCATTAAGATTAGGAAATAATGTATTTTCAGGAACGCCTTGTGACTTTTCTGGTGAATTAATTCCTGAAATAAAAAATGGGATCGATAGAAATATAAACCTGATAGTGACCAGTTTTAATGGGGGATATATTGGTTATATTACCAAAGATTGTTGGTATGACTTAAAGGGATACGAAACATTTATTATGAATTGGTTTGGTCCAAATAATGGGCAATATTTCGTGCAATTAATTCAAGAATTAGTTAACATTATCTCATCATGAAATACTTCATTTTTATTTTTTCTATTCATATGATCCTCGTTGCGCAATTAGATATGATTGGTGGTTATCGTCCAAGGCTTTTAACCAGGGGGAAAATGTGGTCTGCTTTTCGAAATAATGGATTAGATGGTGGTGGCGATAGAAATAATTCTTCAAGTCATAGCCAAGAAAGTCTATCCTATCCTGGTAATATAGCTCGTTCATTTACAGATTTTGTAGAATATTTTGCAGATGTAGAAGCTTACTTGAATGGAGATCCACATATTATAGATCCACCACGCGTTACCATTTCACAAAATTCTAAAGGGCAAGGCATTTGGGTTTTAGCTATTGCCAATGGGTCAGATACGCTTGTATCCTGTTCAGGCCCTAGAGGCTTATCCTATGACATTGAATCAGAAACATATGATATTGATAATGCATTAGAATCCACGTTAGGTGATTCGTCGTGGCCTAACTCACAGCGAAGCAATTATTCTCCAGACCATCGGAATATCATTGGGAATGAACCTATTGAAATCCATAATTATCGGTATCACGATTATATTATAAATGATGAATATCCCGAAGAAATCATTATCAGCCAATGGACAACCAAGTCGGGAATACAAGGAACACGTAAAGCATACGCTTGGAGCTATCCAAATTATGATGATTTCATTTTACAAGAAATTATTTTTGAGAATAAAGGAACAGATGTGCTTGATCCAGTGTATTTTGCCTTTAAGACTGGATTGAATGTAAATGCAGCAGCACATGGATGGGCAGATGGCTATCAAATGGGTTGGAGTGATTGGCGCGTAAACCGGAAACAAACTCAAGATGATGTTTTCTTTTATACCCAATCAGATACTTTTAGTCCTGACCTTCCAGAATTTAAATCAGACTATCAAAATCATATTATGGCCTATCAAAGAGATGGCGACTGGCTTGGAACAAATTGGGATGATACAGCGCAACCTTACAAATTAGAAGTGGCAAATGTTCATGAAAATGAATTTCAAGGACAAATCGAAAACCAACTTCTTGCATATCAATATATTGGTTTAGGCATCATTGACTATCTTCCGGAAGGCGATTTTGTTCATCCAGAATCTGCTGAACAACCTATCATTACTAAATGGTGGCAATCAGGAAATATTGATGAATTAGATTATAAAGATCCAAACCCATTACAACATAATGATCGAGAAATGTTTGAGGCAATGATTGATCCAGATGAGAGTGATATAACCCATACTCCCATTGTAGATGATTTAGGAGAACATGCCTTGGTATTTGGGCCTTACCATTTAGAACCAGGACAAAAGGCTAAAGTTGTTATTGCTTTTGTGGGCGGGTCTGGCGCTGATTGGCTCAATGAAGATGAAATAACATGGTCATTAACGCCTGAGGCAATTTCTGAGCACACGCTTGGTGAAAGATCACTGTTTAGGAATTTTGAGCGAGCTAAATTTGCTTACGAAAATTCGTTTGATATTCCTGATGCACCGCCTGATGTAGATATTTGGTTTGGGAATTCTCGACTAGGAGAGGTGGTTGTTAATTGGAAAGATGATGCAGAAGATGCTTTGGATCCTGACTATGAAGGTGATGAAGCAAAAGATGTTCGAGGATATCGTATTTATAAATCGTGGCCTCCATCTCATTTTTGGCACAATGGTCCATGGGAATTCCTGATAGATGTTCCATTAGGTGATTCAACATTTTATGATGTATCTAAAGGAATGTATTCATTTACAGATACAACATCATTTTCAGGGTATAATTATTATTACAGTGTTCATACGTATGATTCGGGGCATGATCATTGGTATGATAAGAATGGAAATGATTTAGGCCCTATTCCACCATTAGAAAGTGGCATGTCATCTCCAGAACAAAAAAATGTGATTGCAGTGACACCTTATCAAGGTTCGAATCCTATATTTGATCAAATGACGGAACCGATTCGAGTTGTCCCAAATCCATATCGGTTGGATTTTGCTGATCCTTTGCATATGTACCCTGATGCGGGTGACCCATATAAATTAAGATTTATCAATTTACCTCGTAAATGTATCATTCGGGTTTATACGGCATCGGGGGATTTAGTGCTCGAACGAAAACATTTAAAAGAATCTTCTGCCGAATCTGCTTGGAGGCAAGAAAGTATTACCTTTTCTGGGAATGTGGTAAGTGGAATCTATTTTTGGATGGTAGAATCATTGACTGATGAAAGTTTAGGCCAAGTCCAAAAAGGAACACTTGCTATTGTAAAATAAATAATTCTCTTTACATTTAGTCTAGAGATAAAGATTTTTTATTCGTTAAAACCCACCCCATTGCCATATACCAAAATACATTAAGATTAAAAACTATTTTTTGAACTATTGTAATTGGCAACCCACGTACATTCGTTATTCCTTGATACATATGGTAAGCCAGCAATACCATTAAAATACTTGAAAACACTGTTAACCATTTAGGCATAATGTGATTATTTGAGCAAAGAGTTAATATGATTGCAATGAGCAACCCTAAGGCCCACATATATACACCAAATAAATGAATTGCTTTCAACGTATTGCTTGGGGCTCCACCAACCATAATTAACCCAATACTAGAAAAAACACCGAACCCTGCTGCCATCAAACCAATCCATTTAATATTTGTAAAGGATGAATAATTCAAATAAAAAATAATTAATGATAATCCAAAAATTATGATTGAACTATTCATCAATATCATTGATGATAAATTAGGTTCGCCATTTTTCGCAACCGTCTCTCCTAAATCACTTAAAAAGTTTTCCCAATAATGATATCCAGATTTTGTTTTATCCCAGGGTGTACCGCCCGCATAAAACAATATCGAAATGTGAGACATAATAAAATAAATTACACTTCCATAAATAGCGGCCAAACCACTAAACCTTTTGGTGGGAATTAAAGTCATTTTAATTTTTCAATTAGGCTAACTAAATGATGATAAATCAATGGGCTCGTTTCAGGCCCAATAGAATTGACTTCACCATAAGGTGAATGATCTGCATTATATAAATAGGGCGGTTTTTCATCCCATTCACTTTTAGGAATAATATATCCTATTTCATCATTGGCTAGCCCAAAAATGAATTTGAATTCTCCATCCATGATAGATCTTAGATTAGGAGCTTCAATTGGGGAAATTTTATAATCTTGGCCCGGGGGTGATACCACTCCCCCATTTACAATTTCAGGATATATTTCTCCTGGGATAGAAAGGAAACTTGCGGGTCCAATTTTAAAAGCGGCAACTTCAGTTCTAACTTGCATCCAACTCGTTGTCCCATGCTTTATAACACCTAATGCAAATCCCAATTTGAAATTATTATTATCCAAGGGTAAAGAAATTGTTTTAGCCGAAATGGAAATAGAACTTTCAGTCATATCTACTGCTTCGCTCCCCTTAAGTGCCTTTAACAATAAAAAGCCTATATTTTGCCCCTGCGCTTCCGTTTTTTCAAAAGTAGCACCCGTTAGCATTTCACCTGTAAATATGTCAGGAATCGCAAACGACGGGCGTGTCGTCATTAATCCGCCAACAGAACTGCTCATATAAACGGCCGTTCCCCCAATACCTTCAGCAATCGTCTTTCCATCACGGTGGATTCCTTTTTCAACTGCTTCTCTAATATAATGCGGGAAATCGGAACTAATGTGTAAATTTTCACTCCACAAAGTTTCAGGATGATTCCCCCATGAAATGAGTGAGCCCAATGTTGTATCGGCTTCACTATCTATTGCTTGGATTATACGAAGTCCCGCATCTAATTCTTCTGGTTTTCGTGTATCCATTACAAAGGTGGCTCCATTCACTAAATCTTGCGCAAACCTAAGTTTAGCTGGACGTAATTGATCGACTGCTGTTTCAATGGCGCTTTTTGTTTTAGCTTTTACATCAGCCATAAATTCAGGATTCACCCCAGATGATAAATAACTTTCACCCCATATTCCGACTAAATCGGGCCCTTCATGATTATGCGTACTTGCTATAATACAATAATCTATTTGAAGCGATTCTGGTAAAGATTTTCGAATATCCACAACTTCATCGTGGAGAAACCCTACTGCATCTAACCCAACAATCGCTAATCGAGTATCACCCGTTTCTAATACCATCAACCTCGCCCAAATATCATCATGAACACCTTGCGCTGGTCTTTGATTATGAAATCCTGCAATCCAAATGGGATCAAATTCACCATTCTCATTTAAATCATTAAATGAGTCCCCTTCTTTAGGTTCATATCGCGCATTATTATCAACATCATTCCAGGTATCAAATCCTGATGGCGTGATAGACACTTTTGCGAATCCAGCTTTAATAAAATGAGATTGATCATCTTTTATGGATATATTAATTGAGTAATCAGGATGCCTATCAGACAAATTATTTAAGATAAATCCACACCCAAATAGAAGAAAGATTCCTAAAAATAATAAAATTCTTTTAAGAATATTCATGCTTTTACTTTTCCTTCGAATCGATTCATGATTTCTTTCCAATTTGTAAATACGATACCTTCATTTTCCATAAATTGAATAACATCAGGATCTGAAAACATTTTAGCTTCCCAAACGCGCTGATTCCAAGAGTTCGTTATTTTTTTCAACCCTTCTGTTTCAACTGATGGGTGAAATATTATTTCGGATAATCCAGGATTAAGAGATTGAATTAATTCAAAAAATTTATTCTTTTTATCTTCATAATTCTTACCCGTGGGTACAGAATAAAAATCATCCAACTTTGGTAATGTATACTCTTGGCCATACGAAACCATTTCATCAGAAATCGGATAACCCTGATTCCTGAATTTCTCAACAATATCGGGTGTAAAGTTGATCACATTTGCAGGAATATTATACTCCATTGCTACTTTAAAAAATGCTTTTGCATATTTTGCAGAACCATACAGTGTTCCCATATGTGTATCTAAATGGTCAGGTGTCATTCCACTTTCAATTGCACGATCAATTTGAGCTCTAATCTCCATTTCAACTTCTTCCGCTGAAGCATGCATTACAACTCCAGGTACTTCGTGATAAAAATAACCATTTTCATCAATTAACCCCGGCACGTCTCTCACATTTGAGATAGGTCCCCAACGATATGTTTTCCACTCGGCTGTTAATGTTAAATGTAAACCAATATCGAATGATGGATGTTTGATGGACCATTCTGAAAAATCATTAAACCATGGGCACGGAACCATTCCTGCCGCAGATTGGATCTGATTATTCAATAAATAAGATTCAGCTGCCTGATTCGCTTCTTGGCACATACCAATGTCATCTGCATGTAGAATAACAACTCGACTCCCTTTTGGGTATCCTAACTTTTCTGCCCAGTTTGCTCCTTCAATATTCATTGTATTCTTTGTTTTCTCTTTATCAGAGCAAGAAATGATTCCTATTAATAAAATAAATAAAATTCGTAATAATGTCATAATTCCTTTCATTCATCGTTGAATGGCACAACTTTTTCAAAAAACTTTGCCATATAAAATTGCATATATTCATTTACTGGAACGGCTAAATCCATTGTATGAGGCCAGCCCTTTAAGCGATGATACTCATGAGATACACCGACTCGCCTTAATCTTTGATCTAACGTATCCGCCTGACTAACAGGTACGACTTTATCAATCGTTCCATGAAATGTAATTGTTGGTGGATCATCACTAGAAATATGAGTTAATGGAGAAGCCTCCTTAAATGGATTTGGGTTTTTATCATAATTATGTCCAATAAAATCTGTTAAGGCAGAATTACTTAAAGCAAAATCAGTTGTTAAATCACAAGGCCCATAAATATTTACAATTCCTTGAATATCACCAATAGACCCACAGGTCTCATACTGATCTGTATATCCGGACATCATAGCTAAATGGCCGCCAGCTGATCCCCCGACGAGAACAACTTTATCTGTGTCAATTCCATAATCTAACCCATGATCCTTAATCCAACGAATACCGCAATTAATATCTTCTACTGCAGAAGGAAAGAAAGCCTCTTGAGAAAGACGATACGACAAAGTTGCAGTGATATATCCTTTTTTTGCAAATTCAATTAAATAAAATAAATAATCTTCTTTACCACCATACTTCCAGCTGCCACCGTGAATAAATATGACAACAGGAGCAAGGCCAGAATGATCTTTTTTTCGAAAAATATCCAACTTAAGTAAGCGTTCAGGTGTCTCCTTAAATGGAATATCTATAATGGCTTCTAATTCAGATGGTATATCTGGTTCTCGATTGATAAGATGAAGTAAACCCATTCCAGCAGACCACTCTAACAAAGTGTAATTGAGATAACCGACAGGTGGTATCGGTGCATCATTTGATTCTTTATCTGCGCAAGACAAAAAAATAATAAAACTTATAATAACAAAACTTTGTCTCATTCTAGTCAAGTGGATATGAAATGCGTAATGCCATTGTGGGCAGAATATCTATGTTTGCCTTACCAAATATATTCTCATGGTATTGGGTTGAAAAAGCGCGACCAATGGACGTCCCTAAAGCAGCCCCAAAAATCACATCACTTAAATAATGTTTATTATCATTCATTCGGCTTACAGCCACTAAAGTAGCAAGTCCATAAGCTAAAGCGCCGACTTGGTTCCCATAGAGTTCATGCGCAATAGCTGCAATAGTATAACTATGGGACGTATGACCACTTGGAAATGATTTACAACATCCACCATTGGGTCTTACTCGACCAAAACTTCGTTTCATTGTTTCGGTAATTATTCCATTTGTTAACATGGCAAAAGTTGAAAATTGCATTTTAGAGAATATTTCACTCGAACTATTATTATTCATTACGGATGTTGTAATAATCGATGACCATAAAATCCAATGAGCCCAATCGCCACCGTAGTCATCCCCAAAACGAGAAACTGGATCAGATAAAATTTTATTGGCTTGAATATAATTTTTTACTGACATATCGATTTGAGTCACGGCCAATGCAGTTAAGGCTGAATATCCCAATAATTTCTGATTTGTTTTATCAGATAACACTTTTTTGCCTGATTCACTCCAATATGTCGCCCAAGACATATTTTGCTCTTGGCCTAATAAGAAGCTGAATATTATTATTATGGGAAGTGTAATTTTTTTAGATAGCATCATTTTCTCACTAGAATATTGGTGGTAAAGTTCACAAATTCCGTCCACCAATAAAAGAGATAATTATGGAACAAAATAGTGCAATCATCGTCGGTGCTGGAAATCGTGGCACCACCTACGCCAGCTATAGTTTATCATTTCCAAATGAATTGAAAATTGTGGGTGTTGCAGACCCTAATTCGGAAAAACGTGATAAATTTATTCAGCTTTATCATCTCAACGATTCACAATGTTACGATTCTTGGGAATCAATTTTTGATCAACCAAAAATAGCCGATATTGCGATTATTACGACACAAGATCAGATGCACATAGAGCCAACTTTGGCTGCCATGAAAAAAGGATACCATATTTTATTGGAAAAACCATTAGCAACCACAGAAAATGATTGTATCACATTTAATGAAAAAGCCCAAGGATATGAAAACATCATTGGCTTATGTCATGTTCTTAGATTTACATCCCATTATTTAAAAATGAAAGAATTAATTGATTCTGGGATCATTGGTGATGTGGTGAATATTGAACATTTAGAACCTGTCAATTATTGGCATATGGCTCATTCTTATGTGCGGGGAAACTGGCGACGTTTGGATGAATCATCTCCCATGATTATAGCCAAATCTATTCATGATATTGACCTCGTAAGTTGGTTTGCAGATGCTCCTTATAAAAGTATTTACTCCATTGGTTCTCTCCGCCATTTTAAAAAAGGAAATGCACCCGAGGGAAGTACAGATAGATGCATTTCAGATTGTGCTGTTGAAAATGAATGTCCTTATTCTGCATTAAAATTATATATGAATATGGAATTAACAGGATGGCCCGTTTCTGTTATAACCAATAACCTATCTAAAGAAGGACGAGAGAAAGCATTACGTGATGGTCCTTACGGAAGATGTGTTTATCACTGTGATAATGATGTTGTCGATCATCAAGTCGTGAGCATTGAATTCGAGAATGATATAAAAGCATCCTTTACGATGTCAGCATTTACGGATGGTGAACGACGCACACGCATCATGGGAACGATGGGTGAAATTATTGGAGATTTTAATACCATCACATTGAGCAATTTTAGGCATCAGTCCAAAGAAATTGTGTGGGAAAAATCAGAAGAAGATGAAATGGGGCATGGCGGTGGAGACTTTGGACTCATGAAACAATTTCTATTAGCAGTACGAGCCAATGAGCCTACTCTATTTAGTTCATCACTTGAAGCTGCCGTGGAAAGTCATTTAATGTCTTTTAGTGCAGAGAAAAGTAGGATAGAGAAGAGAATTATTCTTTCATCTGACTAAATTCGATTAAAATTTAATTATTTAATTTTATAACCATAAATAACAGGACTCGAATCCGCGCCCCATTTATTCGCATTATAATAATCACTGGAGGCTTCAGCGCCAACAGCAATATGGATAGTTTGTCCTTTTTGCAAGATTGGCTCTCCATTCGTATTTATAAGAAACCCTATTAATTCTACGCGCATTTCTAATTCAGATCCATCCGGTGATAATGCAATATGAATATCTTCACTAGAACCCTCAGTATAATCATGAGTTATTGTTCGGTTACCATTTATATGTACATATTCAACTTTGTAGTTTTTTCGCTTATTTCCATTTACATCTTTGGATGAATAATATGATGGACCCAATGTTAGCATTCCATCTAATACTTCTTTTTCGGCTCCAATGTCTGTAAAACCAAAAAATGTTTTAATAAATTTATTTCCAATAAACTCGAATTGCGCTTCACAATCATCCCCAATGGGTATTCCAAAATAACAATTATCATCTCGCGTCGGTGGATAGCCAGTCTGTGCATTTGTATCAACATCTATATAAGTATACCAATAATATCGACCCTTATCGCCTGTCCTTCCGTGAGCGCCTACAACACGAGAATAGAAATATAAATATGTATCATCATTTGAAACTTTAAAATCTAGAATATCCGTATCGGGATTAGGAAAGAGATAAGAAATGAAGTCACTCGCAGGATCACTTATACCTTTAATATTCCGCCACTCATCAAAATTGCCATCAATGTGCAGAGTATTATTTTGCACATCTTCAACCTCTTTTTTGGGAGCTTTATATTCCGACAAAATTAACTTGTCATTTTTCAATTTTATATTTTTATTAAAAACTCCTTCAAATACAAAAGTAATAACATGCCCAGATTCAGGTTGTGTAGCTCCGTCAATTAATAAAGGTTTGTACCCTTCTACTCGTTTAACAATCGAAGATTTATTTAATTGTCCATATGCAATTTCATATGTTTTATTATTGATGTTAAAGTTAAGTACTACGGATTTTTTTGAATGATTAAATGATAAACTAAATTTCCCTGAAATAATGGGTAAGCCTGATTTAGAATAAAGATCGAATGGAAGAAATGTACGAGAAAACTTTTCATAATGATTATATCGACTCGGTTGAATTTGTAATAATTGACGCTCAAATGGGTCAAATAATATTTGTTCTTTTGGAATCGACAAAATTGGAAAATTTTCAGATGTTTTATTGCCATCACTTGCCCTAAAGAAGCCTTTATTATTGATTGTGCCTACAGGCTGCTCATTATATTTTGATGAATATCCACCAACAATTATGGTATTATTACTCTCATAAACTCTTCCATCCCAAATTTGTTTTACTCTATTTATTGAAATATATGTATTGCTCCTTTTTAGAGACACATCTACATTGTATGGTATTGCCATTTATTTGGCATTTGAGTACCGGTATTGTTCGAAATATCATTTGTAGAAAAACTGACTGAAAAATAGGGCGTATATTTTATTTTTGATTCTTGTTTTTCTATTTCATGAGCTCGTAAAAATAGTTTATGAGATGGAATTCCATCTAATCCTAAATATTGTGACTTAATTGCTTGGAAATCTTCTGAAATCAAAATAGTTGAGGTAAAAATATATAATATAAAATTATTAATACGCAAAATGGTACTAATCCTTGTGAACAATTTTTTGAATATCGTATAAAATCCCTTGTCGTCTCGGGACTAATTCTGGTGAAATAAATTCACCCTTACTTGATTGTTTCCATTCAATCCATTTGGATACAAATTCTGTTTCTTCTCGTAATTCCCATAATGGTAAATAAAAATCATATAATAAATCGCGATTCGTCGTTGCCATTAATTTTTCACATAATGAATTCAATGTTTTTTCGAAGGATTTGAACGCATTACAATGTGAATCCCATTCTTCAGGTGGATGATTCATAATGAATTGAATACTTTCAACCATTTGAATCCCTATATCCCCCATTCTTCCCGGCGCATAAAAACAATCCCCCAATAATTGGATTTCTTCTTCAGATATATTTTTATTTCCAAAATATTGAATCCATTCGTTGGATGATTCAGTATAAGCTTGCTTTGGGTCCCAATCATTTTCCGTTATTTGATACTGACTCAATGTTCGTAATGGATTATAATTTGCCCAAAATTGGCAATTTGGGTTACTAAGGATACCTGATAATTCGTCTTTTAATTCCAATGATCTACCCATGTAAGGACCAAAAAATATTTGTCGAATATCGTAATCATTTGCATGAAGGTTATCCCAAAGGATAGGCTTCCTTTTTATGACCCTTCTAAGCTCTTTAATAGATTCAACCGATATATCTTTAGATACCACTTCTGGACCTGTCCAGAAGAATCCAATATTTGAGTTTAATTGATCGCCTAACTCTATTAAATATTTATTTCCCGAAACATCATAATTTGCCATTTGTCCGCAATAGACCGTGGGACAAAATAAAATATTTGAATCTGAAAAATAATCAAAAAGTCGGTTGGTAATATTTGCCTGTGCTTCAGCAAAGGATGAATATACTTGTTCATCCTTATCAGATAACTTTGACGGAATATCGTCAAATAGTATCGCAAATTGTTGGCATCCGATATTTTGGATTTGTTCAATTTTATCAACTAATCGATTCCATTCATATTCACTGGAATAAGTAATATCTAAACCGGGTGCAATACTATAAATAAAGCCCAATTCGTTTTTTTGGCATGATTGTATTAATTCTTTTAGTTCATTGAGATTATTATTTGGATATAAATCTCTCCATTGACTTCGATGGTATAAATCATCTTTGGGGGCATACATATAGGTATTCATGCCATCCCAGTCTTTTAACCACTGAAATAATTGAAGACGCTGATCTTGTCTCCAAGGGCGGCCGTAAAATCCTTCTAACGCACCACAAATAAATGGTTTTTCTGCCATCTAAAAAACCAAATAAATCACAACAATTGTTGCTAATGAGAATAAAGCAAAAGGCCGTAAATGAACTATTTTACCATTATCCAAAGCTAATGTGACTTCATTTTCAGGCAATTTTATAATCCAGTAGATCAAAAATATGAAGTAGGCAATAAATATTCCTTTTGCAACTCCCAAAGGAATAGCCAGCACCCAGCCACGCATTAAATCTCCTATTCCACGAAATAAATTTGCAATTGTGTCTGCTAAAGCAGTTGATGTTAATAGGACATTATTCATAACGGTAAACCAATCCTTTCAATTTTGATTCTGGTTCTGGGGGTGTATTCAAACTCACCACAAATAATATAACAATTGATAAAACAAATGACCACCAAGCAACATATAAAAATGGCTCAGAAACTTTAAATAATGGAACAGATGCATTGCTATTAACCCACATGAGAGTTCCAGCAAAAATAACACCCGAGATTAACGATACAAGAGCCGCTTTCCCTGTAGCGCGTTTCCATAACATACCAACGGCTATAATAGCCAAACTTGGGCCTTGAAATAAAGAAAGGATTGTTTGACTCAAATCATATATACTTTCAAATCGTGTGGCAAATTGCGCGAAGAAAATTGCAATGGCCAACATGACTCCTGTAATCCATCTACCCACAATTAATAAGTTCTCTGGAGTCGCATCCGGTTTAACAAATTTTTGATACACATCCTTTGTCCAAATTGTTGCACCCGAATTTAATGCGGAATCAACTGAAGACATAAGTCCTGCTAAAAATGCAGCGAAGAAAAGGCCTAGAATACCGGTTGGCAGAATATCTCTAACTAAGATTGCCATTGCCTTATCTGCATCAGTGATATTGGGATTATGAGCTAAAGCAATTATCCCTGGAATAACCATGGCAAATGGAATTAGAATTTTAAGAAAGGAACCAAATACGTATGATGCTTTTGCATCTGCTTCTGATTTAGCTCCTAATGTTCGCTGAACCATATTTTGATTCCCAAACCAATAGGCGTTTGCTAAAACCAACCCAAGACCTAAAAAGATGCCTGACCATGGATGTGGCGTTGCTGTATCCACGGACAAAATAAGTTCAAAATGATCTTGTGCTCTGGGCCCTAATGATCGAATTATGGATACAAATTCACTCACTCCACCCAAACGATATATTCCAAAAAATAAAACAAATAAAGATCCGCCTAACATTACAATGCATTGAAGTACATCTGTATAAACAACTGCTTTTAAACCGCCGAATAGCGTATAAGTACCAATCAAGACACTCATTATAATAATAGAATACATGAGTGTCCATGTAGGCGGTCGAGCCTTATGCATCATGGACTCACCCCAATCAGGTGTAATCTCATTTTCATTAAATGACACAATAGCACTTTCGCTTGATAAAGCTCCGCTCCAGTTTTGATCGATTAATACTAAGTTAGGATCTTTATCATCAATCACTTTTTGAATTTGACCGTAATCTGATAGAAAAACAAAATCATGCGTTTTGCCTGCACCTGTCGCATCAGCCACTTGTTCCCGAACAGATTGAGATTCTGTGACAACGATAATTTTTGGATTTAAATCGAGTAACAGATTAAACATAAGTGCTGTTGCGTATAAAGTAATACCTAAACCAAATGCTGTTACAACACCCCAAATCACGGCTGAAATGGTTCGAACACTTTGATTATATCTGGCTCCCAACCATTCTGGAATTGTACTCACTTTTGATTTCCAGAACATGGGAATAAATAAAAATGCGCCCACAATCATGACTGGAACACTCCCCAGCCAATCATAATTACCAAGAACGATTCCATATAAGTACGCTGCACCGGCAATGCCTACCATATCAACCGCACCAATATCCGTTACAACTAATGACATACCAATGGCCCACCAAGGTAAAGATCGTCCTGCGAGAAAATAATCATCCCCTGACTTCATTTTCCGACCAATATACATGCCAAATAACACTGTACCAATGAGATAAATAATAATGATAAAATAATCAATTCCGCCGAGAGCCATAATAGTCCTTTTCTATGTAATATGTATTTATATAGTGTGTAAGTCTAATTGAATTTACATGCTGTGTGAGATTCGAATTCCTAATAATCGAGGTTGACCCCATAATTGCTCAACAAATCCCATATATCCGTTAATCCCCTGCTCAACAATATATTCTGTATTGAATAAATTTTCTCCCCAAAAAGAAATATCCCACTTTTCACCCGCAATGCCAACATGGCCATTTACCAAAGTTCGTGCATCATCTCTCAGTAAATTTGCATCTTTATCCGTAGTCAGTTGAGATAATTTTTCGTCTAAAAAATTACTCCGCAATTGCGATATAAACATCAAATTTGCATTAATGGGTACTCTGAAGTCGGCAACAATACTCCATGTGCGTTTCGGATACATACTAATATGCACTCCCGAAAAATTATTATCTTCATCAATAAATGCCTCACCCGAATCATATTGGCCATTCCCATTTTCATCCGTAAATGATTCTCCTTCATCCCAATTACCGTTAAAATATCCGTCGTGAAATTCATTAAAGATCGCTTTTGTTTGGCCGTACCCTCCTGTTAAGGTAAGTGCTTTATTTAATAATCGTGCTGAAAAATCAATTTCAAACCCTGAAACAGTGGATGATCCAGCGTTGCTAATCGAATACCCTTCAAATAAATCTTGGAATTGACTTACCTGCATATCTTCATATTCCATCCGATAAATGGCTGAGTTGATGAAAAGAGTATTGGATTGATTTCCCAATTTAAACCCAGCTTCATAATTGATTATTTGCTCAGGCTTAAAGGGTTCTGTAACCGATTCTACACTCGAAATATAATCTGCATTAAACCCACCACTTTTATATCCTTTTGAAATAGTTCCAAATAGGTTGAAATCAGGTGATAATTCATATTTTACATTAATTGTTGGTGTTATGGCACTCCATGTTTTTGTACTATCAAAATAGCTATCAGGAATACCATCACCAGATGTATCTTCTGGAAAAGTGATATATCCAAATGAGGGGATTCCAACTTGTCTATATTTAAACCGCATTTTATCCATAGTATATCGGGCACCTACGGTAAATGTCAATTTATCAGAAACTTGTATATCCGTTGAGCCATAAATACCGACACTTGCTGTGTTGCCACCTCCTTCTGGAGCTACAACTTGATCTGTATAATTTTTGGCTATAAACATGGGAATACCCGTTGCAAAATGGAAAAAATATGGCTGGGGATACACGGGTCCACTTAAATAATGATATAAATTGTAATAGAACAGTCCAGCGAGCCAAGAAACTTTTTTATTGTCAGTTGACAACATTCGGAGTTCAACCATCGTTTGATCTCCTTGATTATCCCAATCGCCGTTTAATATTTTAATCCCTGTATGGTCTTCATCATTAAACCATGATACATCAGATGTTCGTTGAGAAACTAAACCCACAATCGAAAATCCATCATTTATTTTATAATTCATATTAAACGTTGCACCTGTTAGTCGCCTATTTAAATATCCAGTTGTATCATTATTATAGGAATATATTCCATCATCTGTTACATCAACAGAATCTATAGCATAATAAAGAGAATCTAACGGCTTCCCATTATAACTTGGACTTCCACTATCCATCCGCCAATCAGAAATATGTCCGCCAACCTTATTTAAATCTTCCTTATAGTAATCCAAGCTTAAGTCTAAAGTTAGTTTAGATGTAGGAATCGCTCTAATAGCCCAACGAATTCCAGAATTATTTTTAAACTTTTCCTGACTTTGGTTATAGGCATTTGTTAAATAGCCATCATAGTTGAAATCATATCCGGATAACCTTGTAAATATTTTATCGCTGAGCCGTCGATTAATGGTTAGCCGTGTTTTTTGATATCCATTTTCACCCGCTTCAACTAATACACTAAGGGCATGGGAAGGACCTGGTTTTGCTGAAATCATATTTATAGCACCCGATATCGTATTTCTTCCAAATAAGGTTCCTTGAGGACCGCGCAAAAATTCGACACTTTTAATATCTACCATATCTGTAGCAATAAATTCAGGACGACCCATAATGACGCCATCTAAATAAACACCTTCAGCGGATGACATGCCCGGATTTCTGGCTCCACCGGTAATCCCACGAATATTAAAAGATAAAGCTGTTTGCTCTTCAACTGTAAAAATATTTGGTACGACTGCTGTTAAATCTTCTAAGGATGATGCGCCCATTTCACGAATCATATTTTCGCTTATGGCTACCATGGAGACAGGAACATCTTTGATGGATTCTTCCCTTCTTCGAGCAATAACTGTTACTTCTTTTCCAAATAAATCTTTTTGCACCAAAGTGACCACTATTCCAGTTAAAATATCCTCATTAACGAAGTTGATGGATTTAGTCTTATACCCGATATAACTAACCATAATTTGAAAATCATTAATAGGTTTCTGAGCAAATGAAAAATGCCCATTTTCATCTGTAGCCATTCCCATATCTTCTTCAACAATAATAACATTTGCACCAATAAGTGCATTGCCAGCACCATCTTGAACGATACCCGATATTTCTTGAGATAACAAATGTGAGCTCAAAAAAGTAAAAATTATTATGATTGATTGAAATATTTTCCTTGAGGCATTTCTCATATTCTACATCCTGTCCCTGATTTTAGGTTTAGTCTTATAAGAGAAAATAGACAGATTTGTTCTACACCTTCAACTCTATTTTATTATAAAGTTGTCCTATTTTCTTGTTTGTTGTTGGCACTAGCATATATTAAAATTGAATCCTTTTTTAACATCCAACGAAAGACACATAAAATAATATGAACTATTTATTTGCACTCATTCTCTCAATTTCATCTATACTTTTAGGAAAAGAATCAGCGAATATTCCTTTCTATTATCAAGAAAAGAAAAGTTTTGAATTAACAGATCAAATTGTTTATTCTGTCGCAACTAATTATCGTGGGAATATATTTGCCGGGACGAATTCTGGATTATTTTTCAAAACCAATGAAAGTGATGATTGGGAAAAAATACCCAAGATTGATTCATCCATTTATTTTGTGTCCACATCTGAAAATAAGGTTATTGCTATTTCTGGAGACCTGAAAAATAATATGTTGACAAAAGGGAAGGTCTATTCTCTAACAAATAACAAAAATAGTGTTCTGCAAACGGTTCACATTCCAAAGAATTTTAAATTTAATATCTCTCAAAGTGATTTAATTATAAAGGGACTTCAGGGAATTATTGGAAATGGTGATGAATTATTTAAATTTCATTTAGGGACAAGTCGAATTTTGGGTAAGCAATATATAAAACCAACATCACTAAATCTAGGGCATGGAAATATCAATCAATTATATGCAAAAAATAATAATTTAGTTTATGCAGCTAGTCAAAAAGGGCTATACATGAAAAAAGGCAAATCATGGACAAAATTAGAACCATCTTCAGAAGGTCGGAGCTGGGCTCTCGCTGATTGTCGCAGTGTTGCAGTCGATTCCAAAAACAGACTGTGGTTTGCAAGCCCGCAAGGTGTGGGTGTTTTAGATGGTTCAGAGTGGACTCTCTACGAAGGAAAAGATGGACTTCCTTATAACGATTTCACAAAAATGGCTGCAGGAAAAAAAGGCGATGTTTGGTTTGGTACAAAAATAGGAGCCATTCATTTTGACGGAGAAACGTGGGAATATCGCCAAGGAAAACGATGGTTACCGGATGATCATGTGAATGATATTGCTGTTGCAAAAGATGGATCTGTTTGGATTGCTACCGATAAAGGATTAAGTCATATTTATAAAGAAAAAATGACTTTAGCAGAAAAAGCAAAATTCTATGAAGATGAAATAGATAAATATCATCGACGAACTCCTTACGAATATGTTTTAGATGTTAATCTCTCAAAAGCAGGAGATAAGTCTAAATGGATTCAGCACGATAGTGATAATGATGGTTTATGGACTGGCATGTATGGTGCAGCAGAATGTTTTGCTTATGCTGCTACAAAAGATCCAAAGGCCAAAGCGCGTGCTAAAAAAGCATTCGATGCATTAAAATTTCTTGGGGATGTGACTCAAGATGCGCCTATTTCTCCGCCTCCTGGGTTTGTAGCTCGCACCATTCTTCCAACCAGTGGACATGACCCAAATATAGGACGCGTTGAAGATGATATTCGAAATCAGAAAAATAATGATAAACTTTGGAAAGTATATGAAAATAGATGGCCAAAGGATAAAACGGGGAAATGGTATTATAAAACAGATACAAGTTCAGATGAGTTAGATGGCCATTATTTTTTATACGGTTTGTATTATGATTTGGTGGCTGATACTGAAGAAGAAAAATCCAGAGTTCGGGAGCACGTAAAAAAAATCACAGATCATCTCATTGATCATGATTTTCAACTGGTTGATCATGATGGAAAACCCACTCGTTGGTCTCGATTTAATCCTTATGAACTGAATCATGATAAAAATTGGTTTGTAGAACGTGGACTCAATTCATTAAGCATGTTATCTTACTTATCAATTACCCATCATATTACAGGCGATGATCGATATAGAGAATTATCCAATATGCTAATTGAAGATCATGGATATGCTCAAAATATGACAGACCAAAAATTCAATCGTGGTGTGGGTACGGGAAACCACTCAGACGATGAAATGGCATTTATGGCTTACTATCATTTGATAAACTACGAAACAGATCCTGAATTAAAATCCCGTTATGCATTTTCTATGTATATGAATTGGATGTTAGAAGCACCTGAACTTAACCCATTTTTTAATTTTGCCTTTAGAGCCGCTACAGCCAGTGAAGATTTTGTTGATGCATGGGGAACCTATAGTTTAGATCCACATGAAGAATGGTTGGATGAATCTATAGAAACATTGGTTCGGTTCCCAATGGATCGATTCGATTGGCGCCACACGAATGAACATCGAACAGATATCCAAAAATTACATCCATGGAATCGCACCTTTGATCATGAAAATAATTTTCGCAAAGGATGTCGCGTTAGCGGAAAAGTCTTTCCCGTAGATGAAAGTCATGTGAATCATTGGAATCACGATCCTTGGCATATGAATACGGGTGGGAATGGCCGAAACTTATCTACAGGAGTCGTATATCTTCTCCCTTACTATATGGGACTATATCATGATTTTATTCAAGAATAAAACTTCACTCGTTATTAGCCTTGTCATATTTGGACAAATTTTTGGAAAAGGTATTTCAAAAACAGCTATTTTCCCGGCACAAAATAAACATGTTCATGGCAGCAGTATCATTGAAGTATCCAATGGTGATTTACTTGCATGTTGGTTTTATGGCTCCGGAGAAAGAACGGCCAACGATGTAATCATTCAAGGATCACGCCTCAAAAAAGGGTCTTCTGAATGGGGTCCAACATTTATCATGGCCGATACACCCAATCTTCCAGATTGTAATCCTGTCTTATTTATGAATGAGAATGACGAATTAATGCTTTTCTGGATTGCTGTACGCGCCAATGGATGGGAAAATTCTGTGCTACGGTATAAAATTTCCTCTGACTATTTAAATCCTGGCGCACCAAACTGGAAATGGCAAGATATCATAATCTTGAAACCCGGTGAACAATTTCACCAATCCATTAAAGAAGGATTTGAAGCTAATTATACAGATCCTGCATGGTCAGAGTATGCTCTCCCTTATGAGAAACTCATCGCAGAAGCAGCCTTAGACAAAGAAAAAAGGCAAAAAGGTTGGATGACTCGTATTCATCCAATTTCGCTATCTACGGGTAGAATTCTACTTCCACTTTATTCCGATGGATATAATATTTCCTTAATTGGAATCAGTGATGATAACGGTCAGACTTGGACTTCAAGCAAACCCATCGTTGGATTTGGACCTGTTCAACCCGCTTTACTGGAGAAGAATGATGGGTCTATCATCGCTTATATGAGAGATAACGGAGGTTCGCCTTATCGAATTTTAGTGAGCGAATCTCAAGATCAAGGCATGTCTTGGACTTTTGCAACTGATTCAAATATTTTAAATCCAGGTTCCAGTATTGATGCTATTGTATTAAAAAATGGACATTGGGTTATGATTTATAACGATACGGAAGATAGCCGGAGCAGTTGGGCTGTTTCGCTGTCCAAGGACGAAGGTAAAACATGGAAGTGGACTCGCCATATTGGAATATCTCCTGATAAATCAGAAAGTTATTCATATCCTTCTATGATTCAAGCAAAAGGTGGCATGATTCATGTTTCCTATTCTTATCGCAATCAGAACGGTAAAACTATTTTGCATGCATCCTTTAATGAGAAATGGATCAAAAAAGGAGATTAAGCAATTGTCCTTTTATTCAAATATAATTTCTGTAATTTTATTCATTATGATAAGTGGTTGTAGTAATAATTCAGAAAAAACATTTGATGTCCAAGGCCATCGTGGTGCCCGTGGATTACGCCCTGAAAACACTTTAGCAGGGTTCGAATTTGTTATGGATTTAGGCGTAACTACTATCGAATTGGATGTAGGGGTTACAAAGGATTTATTTGTCGTTGTCAATCATGACGAATACATCAGTTCAAAATTATGCAATTCAACCGATGACTCTTTCCCCTTTAATGGAAACAATAAATATTATTTAAAAGATTTAACATTATCCCAAGTAAAATCTTTTGAGTGTGGATCAAAAAATCCGGAAATAAATCGATTCCCAGAGCCTCCCAGAATGAATATACCTGGTGAATCAATTCCAACTCTTGACGAATTGTTTCAACTTGCATTAAATAAAAACAGTACCGTTCGCTTCAATATTGAAATAAAATTGGATCCAACAAAAGATCGAACAGTTCCACTAGTAACATTTGTTCAATCGGTCGTCGATGTGGTTGAAGCAAACCAAATGACAGATCGGGTTGTTATTCAATCATTTAATTGGGCTGTCATAGAAAAGGTAAAACAATTACAACCCGCCATAACGACAGCGGCTTTATTAGGGACGAAAAGTGGTCTTCCTACAGAATCGGGTGAAGCATCTCCTTGGACGAATGGAATCCATTTTGATGAAGTAGGACAATCTAGTCTAGGATTACTGAATGCTGCTAAAGGTTATGTGGATATATTCTCACCATCTGGGCTTATAATTGTGCCTATCGCCCCAGAATATTTGAATAGTACAGTGGATGAAATTAAAAAAGCGGGTTTTCCGGTCATTCCTTGGACGATTAATGAAAAATCTCAAATGAAATTTTTAATTAATTTGGGCGTTGATGGAATCATTACTGATTATCCAGATCAGTTATTAGACCTGTTAAAAGAAATGAAAATTTCCGTTCAATAATTACAGTTTTAGTCCCATATAAATGGAGTCATCATCGCGTTCCAACTCTATCATTCCATATTTCTTATAAAAATAAAAAGCTCGCTCATTTTCAATGCCTAACCCCAAATGAACACCCATAGATTTATTGGTTTTTAAATAAGCCATAAAATGATCCATCATTTTGTTTCCCAATCCTTGTCCTTGTGCAATCGGCAATAAATCTATATGTAAATGGGAAGGATATTCTGGGAAATCCTTTGGAGTCTCAGGATGATATATTTGATGGATTATTTGTTCATCCTTTGTCCATTTATTTTCTTCGCTTGTGGGTTCTTTATATTCACATTTTAATTGTGGTAACCATTCTTTTTGCATTTTTTGATAAAATGATTCCGAATCCTGTGCTCCTAATATATATCCACAAGGTTGTTGACCATTATCTAATATAAAGGCCGTTTCAGGTTCCATTTTGATATAAGGGCCAGCATATAAATGACCTAATAACATTGGATCATCATAAAGATGAGCGGCACCTTTACCTGAATTTCCAGTTAGCAGACAAATATCATAGACGGCTTGATAATCATTTTGTTGATATGGGCGGATACTAAACATAATTAAATCATCTTTTAATTCTAAATCAGAATTTACAGTTATTCCAAATGAATCGGCGATGTTATCCCATATTATTTTTTGTAAATACTAATCTGTAATTACATTAAAAATAGGAGGCGATTCTAAATGTTTTTTTACAGCACACAATTTCGCAACATGAATGAGAGATTTTTTATATTTCTCCGGAAAGGTTGCTGGTAAATGAATGGTTAAATTAACAGAATCTATGAGTCTTTTTTCCGAATTATAGTTCATACTTTGAGTGATGGATAATCCTTCCGTTTCCAAATTTCTTTGTTGAAAAAACCCTAAAACATAAATCCCAGCGCACGTTCCCATGGATGCTAAAAATAGATCAAAAGGAGCTGGGGCTGTTTCATCTCCACCACTATCAACCGGTTGATCTGTTTCATGTGTAAAACCATTATAATCAGCATTGACTTTTTTCCCACCAGGGAATGTTATTTTCATATCCATTAGATTTGTTCCTTTATTTATTTATTAGATGACATCCTTTTGGAAAAGTAACAAGTGTAACCTTTTTTTAATCACATCATCTAAAAAGTACATTTAAACAAAAAAGGATTAATTATGACAGAATTATTAAACAAAGAAACATTTCATCAAAAAGTGTTTAACTGGGAAGAAAACAAAGACTGGAAATTCGAAGGTGATATTCCTTGTATCATTGATTTTTATGCAGATTGGTGTGGCCCGTGTAAAACTGTAGCACCCATTCTAGAAGAATTATCAGATGAATATGAAGGTAAAGTAAATATTTATAAAGTAAACACTGAACAAGAACAAGAATTAGCTGGAGCATTTGGAATTAAAAGTATTCCTTCAATGTTATTCGTCCCCATGGAAGGAAAGCCACAAATGTCTGTTGGTGCACTTCCAAAAGAAGGATTAATTCAAGCCATGGATGAAGTATTAAACGTTAAAAATTAATCGATTACCTTCCTTCGTTAAAAGCCCTGTCTATTGATGGGGCTTTTTTTATTTCATTTGGAATGGGCGAGATAAATTAAATCCAAAATAAATATCGCCTGTATTCCAATTGCCACTCGTTTCAGAAATGAAAGCTCTTTCAAACATACCTTGAGAATTAGTTAAGTGGATTTGGAATACATGTCCACCCGTTTCTAAATCAAATCCTAGGGAAAAACTATTATTATATAAATCAGAATATTCTCCAATGCGAAAGCAATATTCACTATTAAATGTTACCCACTGATTTATTTTCAATTGTGTTCCAACTCCAATAGCATACGTATCATTTGAATCAGATAATTGTAGTACAAAATTTCGATGAAGAAATGTGGGAACAACTTCAATTGACAGTTTAGTCGATATTTTTTTCCCAATAATTAATTGATGGACATAACTTAGTCTATTTTCAAAATATTCATCGACTGTTGGCCCGGATTCTTCTGTATTAATAAAAATTGAAGAATAATAGACAATGGCAAACGGGAAATTATTCAGTCCATCAGTTTGGTCCTTTAATTTCATTTTTATAAATGTTTCATATGTTTTTTTGAATGAGTTCCGACCTGTGCCAAAAACAATCTTATTATTATATCCATATTGAAAATCAAACCTTACTTCAGCTTCATCTAATCCAAATAACGTATAGAATCCATCATTAATGGCACCAAATCGATGCGAAACCATAAACTGTAATATATTCGGATGAACCATCTCAACGGATTGTAAATTCACCACACGAGTCCCTTTAAAGATATTTTTTACTGGTATCGTTAAAGGCTCAGGTTGATGCAACTCATCTAGGAGATTTCCTTGCCCAAAAAGAAGAAAAGGCAATAATAATTGTATTAAGTATCTTTTCATTTATTAACCCTTAATTCAATATGAACTTTTATCTCCACTGTCTCAGCAATATTATTAAATACAAATGTTGGAATTTTAATCCCATAATCTTCTAGCTTAACACGAAATGTTGTTTCACCTATGATGGTATCTCCTACTTTTTTGTACAATCCAATTTTAGTAACTGATTTTTTAATACCATGAATCATGATATCACCACTCACCGTTACTTTTGAGCTATCTAATCCTTTTATTTCATTCCATGATTCTATTTTTCCGACAAATGTGGATGTTGGAAATAAATCAGATTCCAAATAATTCTCATTAAAATGTTCCTGCATCAGTGATTTTTCAAATTGAAATTCTTTGATAGGAATGATGAAAGCTAATTCTCCTGATTGCGTATTTAACATACAAGAAACAGTGTTATTCTCTGCATAAATATCTTCTAAGGGCGCTTGTGAAAAAAATGATGCAAACCCTTCTCTTGTTATATAATTCTCATTTCCTGCAAATAGAAAACCAATCCAAAAAATGATGACTAATATTTTTTTATTTAGGGGCATGACATATCTCTGAATGTAGTTATTTTTAAAATATCTCCTTGAGATAATGGATATCCATATTTTGGCATAAATCCATTCTCATTAACTTCCCTTTGAATTCGCTCTAATATTGATCCATATTTTATATTTATTGCCACAGATTCATATGAATCAAATGATACGTTTCCTGCTGGGGATGGATTTTGGTGACAACCAATACAATTTGATTCAATAATTGGTTGAATATTTTCACTATAATATTCTGTTAATTGACTGCAGTCATATGATAATTCAGGAAACATTTCATCTCGATTATTGTATTCACAACCTAGAAACGCCGTGCCAAGAATTATTAAAATAATACGGTTAATAATACACTCTCTTCTTTGCGAATAGTTTACTTGCCCCTGAATCAATATTCAAGAGTGGATTATTGGAGTAATACTAATTTTGTACTATTAACAATTGATTCAGTTTCTAATATAATAAAGTATATCCCTGATGGGCAAATTTCATTCATGCTATTGCTACCGTTCCATTGAATATTATAGGTACCTATATTTTTATTTTCATTTACCAAGTCAATGATATGTTCACCCAAAATATTGATAATTGAAAGTTGAATGTGCTCTTTTTTATTTATAAAAAATGGAATATCTACAATTGGATTAAATGGATTCGGATAGGGTAAACCTAATTTTGGATTCAAAGCTAATATGCTACTCTCAATTGTATTCAACGATTGATTTATAGTACCAGGAGTAGGGGTTAAAAAATCCCATACGTCTTGATCAGTTTCAACTCGACCAAATGAGATATCAGCCGTTTGTTGTCCAAAGGTAATTGAATCTATTATCGTACTTCCGTCTGGTGACACCAAGGCGATGAATTCTCCACTGGCTGAAAGTTTGAAGTTCGTGTGTAAATCTCCTTGTTCATCATCATTATCGGTCCAAACGATTAGATATTCATTTGGTTCAATAACAATATTTGAAATTGGGAATGACCATTTAGTGAAATTGGAAGAATTATCCGTTAAATAATATCCGTCTAACTCGACAGGATTTTCACCAAAATTAACAATTTCAATCCAATCGTCATATTCTCCGTATTCATCAACAATTACGTCATCATTTTTCGCCAATAATTCATTTATTAGAATTCCATTTGCATCATTTGGATTAAGAATCGTCAATATTTTATACCCATATGTAGGAAATCGCTCAACATCACCATTTTTAATTGCAGTGAGATACCATTCTGCCTCGCCTTCGCTGTCCATCGTTACCATCCCATCCCAACGATCATTTTCTTCTACTATTTTTGTATTTTCAATCGGATTATAGTTAAGTGAAGTCGTTATCCAATCATTTGAATTTACCCGATAATGAAAAATGACATCATCTACTCCAATTGGCCCAAAAACCGATGCACTAATTGTTAATGTGTCATTTAATATTATTGATCGATGGGATGGAATAACTTCATAAATAAACGGTTCTTCTCCTGAATAATAAAGCTGATCATTTAAGGATGAAACACGATCAGCAATAAATGCTTTAATTCCCTTTTTTGTATGTTGATTTTGATAATCATAACCATAACTGGCATTAAAGTCCCACATGGTAAATCCATAATCCATCGTTCTCCATTGGTCATCATCTGCCGCTGCCATTAAGGCGAAACGCCAAGTGTCTAATAGATCATTCCATTCTGCATTATTAAAACTAGTGTTTATGTAAAATTCTATAAAATGAGTAAATAAATTTTTGTAACGGTCTTGACTGAAAAGATACTCTGTCAGGGGCCTACCATCACTATCAATCACAGCATAAGAATATGGATCAATAGTTGCCCAATCAATATCAAACCAATCGATACTAAATGAATTATCATAATCATATGGAATCCAATGAATTAAATCCTCCTCCGGATTATGGTATAAATAATAATTATTTCTTAAAAAGCGATAATCGTCCCAGCTTCCAGTTAGAACATTAACCGCAAAATATTGCAATGCTTCCTTGACATCTAAAACCATTTCTAAAGAATCGGGTGATTGATGAATTATACTAATTAGCCGTGCTAATTTTGAATAATTCCATTCATCTTTGTTTGTTTTCAAATTATAAGGTCTTTCATCATCATGGTATGGATGATAATTCTCAGGGTCATCTCCGCGATAGGTTAAATCGGCCGGCCAAATACATTTCCACAGATTCCCTGAATCATTTTCATAATTTCGTTTTAGGAAAGTATCGTCAATATGTTCAATCGATATATATAATCCATAATAATCTCCATTGATGTAGACTTTTACATGCGAAGCCCGTGAACTAACGACACCAATACTCTGATAATAATCCCAACTTAATTTTGATCGAATGATTGAGGGATCATTATGTTCGCCATTTAAATTCATTTTTTCTACATCATAAAATTCTCTTCCAGAAACAAAATGATTGAAATCCAATTTAAAAGATTTTTTATCCGCATTACGAGATGTGTTTCCTCTTAACCTAAACCCTACTAAATCAACTGATTCATCAATATATGCATTAGAAAAATGAATAGATGCAGGATGAAGAGAATCTGATTCCACATGGTTATACATCCATGTAAGATCATCAGGATCGACTGTAATTTCAACAACTGCTAATTCAGAATCATCATAAAGCATCCAAGTATCATCTGCCATACTCGCTGAAAGAAACAACAATAAGGAAAAAAAAATTTTAATTTTGGCTGACATAAAATGTGTGGCTATATGGAGGTAATTCAACTTTTAAATTATTTTCATTTAATTCATATGTTTTATCTGTTCCTAATTCGCCAATATGACTAATTGGAACCGGGATTGATATGTCAGTTGAAATCGATTTCGAACTTTGATTCACAGCAAAAATAATTGTTTCATTAAAATATTTTTTCAAAGTAACAAATAAAGGTCCATCACTTTTCAATATAATTTGATCACCTAATGATAATGATGGATAGGATTGTCTAAAAGAATTTAATCTTGAGAACGTGTTCTTCAATTCTTGCTCTTTCTCATTTAAATTAAATTTCATCATTCGGCGATTTCCAGGATCCCCCTCACCCATTAAAGCAATTTCTTCTCCATAATAAATGATTGGAATTCCAGGCTGACTCACATTAAATGCATGAAAGTTTGCCAACTTTTTATATGTTGAATTTTTCTGAATTGAACCGACAGGGTTTTCGAAAGATCGAGCAATTCCATCTTCTCCAAATTGAATTTGGCCATCCGCATAACCTGAAAATCGAAATTGATCATGGCTACTTGTAATATTTCCCATTAAATGAATCGGTCCAAACGATTTTTTATTTTCTAAAATTATTCTCCCTAAATCTGAGAAATTGCTTTCATCGGAACCAAATATTCCTCGAGCATTAAAATATATTCCAAAATTAAATTGAGCATCTAACTCGGATGGATTCACATAACTTCGAATAAGATCATCTGAACCAAATGTTTCTCCAATTTGATAAAACGATTTATTCGGAAATTTTTGCCGAATAAGGTTATTTAATGATTTCCAAAATGTATGGGGAACATGTTTTACCGCATCCTGTCTGAATCCATCAAAATTATATTCATCCATCCACCAAATAGCATCACCTACAATTTGATTCATTGCATCCGGTGAAGATGGAAAATCAAAGGAAGGAATAAATGTATCAAACCAAGTTGTTAATCGAGTTTCATCACTCCAATTGCGAATATTTATTTCGCCATTTGGTAAAGTAACCTGCCCAAACCAATCTCTATGATCTTTAAAGTATGGATGGTCTTGGTGTACATGATTTGAAACAAAATCCAATAGTACTTTCATATCATCATCATGACTTAAATCTACCATTTGCTTAAGTTGGGTACTTGACCCATATCTTGGATCAACTTCTCTTGGTTCTACGGGCCAATATCCGTGATACCCAGAGAATGTTCGATGAGGTTTAACATATTCAATCCAACTACTATCAGGTTGAGTTTGGATTGGCGAAATCCAAAGTGTAGAAACATTTAACTGATTAAAATAGCCCTCTTTAATTTTTTGATTAATCCCATCAAGATCCCCACCCATGAAATTGGCCAATGAATGAAGTTTTGGATCCGTAATAGATCTGTTATTTCCAATTTCACCATCTTTAAACCTATCGACCATAATATTGTAAATAATATCGAAATGCCAATTTTCACCATCCGTAGTCAAGGGAATTTGGTTTTTAATAATTGTTCGGTTTTCAGCAATTTTTCGACCCTGAGTGTCTAGCCCAATAATTCGCAGTAATCCATCGGGCAAATAATGTGTATTTATTTTTAATCCGCTGGATGGAGTGGGGTCATAACCATCTGCGTGCATAATTGTATTATTTGTTAAAACAATCCAATGAACGGGCAATGCACCATCGCTTGGTGGTAAAAATGAAAAGTGTAAATAATTTCCACTTTTTTTATCTTTAATTAATTGCCCTGCATCACCATCTATTAAATGTGTTAAATCAAGAATCGAATTCCACCCACCAATATTATTAGAGATGAAGATAGGGTTTGTTGGGTCTATTTCTTCCTTTCCATCAATAATAAATTTGTATTCATGTTTCTTCGGCTCTAAATAGACAATCCTTGAAAATATGTTACCATTCTTAACCATGGGTAAGGCAGTATGCGACCAATCGTTAAATGCCCCCATTATAACTACATTTTTAGCATTTGCATCACTTAAAGTGAATGTATGTTTCACCAATTTTTCGCACTCAATAATTAATGTTATTTCTTGGCCATTGACCATTATAGAATATTGTGTAAATCCAATATTAATTGAAGAGCCATCAATAGTTAATATTGATCCTTCAAGGAGAATGCTTGCATTTTCGCCAATAGCAGTGAGTTTTATATCATCCATTTTGAAATAATTTGAGATGTCAAATTGTTTCTTTTCACCTAACTTTATTTTCAAAATAGGTATAGGATGAAGCAAATCAATTGAATTATTTGATTCACAAGAAAAAATAAAAAATATAAATATCGCGAGAGTCTTTTTAACCAATTTCATAATGCTTAATTTAGTAACTCTCTTTAGAGTTAATAAATAAAATCCAAGCTAATTATGAATAAAACAATAAATCTCTTAACCCTTTTGATAATGATAAGTTCTTGTATGGACAAAACAATAAAATACGATTTACCCTATGGTGCCTTTCTAAATGATAGTTCGGTTGATTTCAAACTATATGCACCAAATACCGATAAGGTATTTCTAGTTATTTTTAATGACCCTGAATCAGATACAGGTGTAGAATATGATATGAACCAAAACGAAAGTGGCGATTGGACATTCACGCTAGATAATAGTGGCGCTGGTACAATGTATGGATACCGGCTCATTGGTCCCCTTAATGATGAAAATGTAATTGTTGCTGATCCATATTCGAAAGCTACTATCACCCAAAATACCTGGCGTCACGTAGCAAAATCGCTCGTAGTGAGTGATGACTTTGATTGGGAGGGTGATTCTTGGGTAGATATTCCTGAGCGTGATTTTGTTATTTATGAAGCACACGTTCGAGATATGACTATTCAGAATAGTTCTGGAGCCACTTCTTTGGGATCATATAAAGGGTTCATCGAAAACGAACAAATCGGTGGAATATCTCATTTAAAAAATATGGGCATAAATGCAGTGCAGTTTTTACCTTTAATGGATTTTGCAAATGTTGAAATACCTTACAAACAAAATGCAGCTGGAATGTTCAATGATTGGAATCCATATGAGAGGAATCATTGGGGCTATATGCCTACTTTTTATATGGCGCCAGAAAGCTACTATGCTTCTGATTGGACAGATAAACCGAATGCATGGAATGGAAAAAGTGGGTTAGCTGTCACAGAGATGAAGGATATGGTTAAATCTCTGCATAAAGAAGGTATTGCTGTTATCATGGATATTGTAGTAAATCATGTTTCGAATTATGATTGGCACCCATTAAAGTATATTGATAAATCTATTTATTTTAAGCTTGATGGCGATGGTAATTATATAAGTCAATGTTGTGGGAATTTGTTAGCTACGGATGAAGAACCCGTTCGACAATATATTATTGAAAGCCTCAAATATTGGATGAGAGAATACCATATTGATGGATTCAGGTTTGATCAATGCTTTCTCCTTTCAGCTGAAACATCAAAATTGATTTCCAAAGAATTAAAAAATGTTAATCCAAATGTAATTATTTATGGAGAAGCATGGGCCGAAAGAGAAAAGGAATTTTCAACAATGGGGTGGGGGTCATTTAATGCACGTTTTAGAGATTTACTTAAAGGTGATTTACATGATTTTTCTAAGAAAGGATTCTTATTTGGCCAATTTAGACCATATGAAAATTTAGAAGATTTACAAAGTATCATAATGGGATCATCTTTTGGGAAAGGGGCCATTTATCAAAAACCTAGTCATTCAATTAATTATCTAGAAGTTCATGATGATTATGGATTTAATGATTATTTAAGATTATCGAGCGGATTCAATCAAGTTGACGATATTATTTCTGATCCATTTAAACATATTGAATTATCATCTGACATTTTAAAAATGAATAAGTTAGGTGCCCTGCTACTCTTAACAAGCCAAGGTTTACCGCTTATCCATCAAGGCCAAGAATGGGCTCACTCTCAAATTATTGCACCTACAGATTCTCCTGATCCGAATCAGGGTAAAATGGATAGAAATGCTTATAATAAAGATAATGAAACAAATTGGGTCAATTGGAAAGAAGCAGAACAAAATATAGAATTAGTCGATTATTACAGAGGATTAATTGCCATTCGGTTAAGTCACCCTGAATTTAGGCGTGCAAATGAAGGAAATTTTAAATTTCAAGGATTATCAGACCACGCACTGGGATATACCATAAATAATAAAGTAGCTGTCTATGTGAATAGCCATAATGATCAGACTATTTCGGTGAATCTCCCTGCTGGCGAATGGTTACTTGTAGCCGATGCTAATCAAGCAAATCCAGAGGGTATTAAAACCATTGCTGGACATATCATTATACCAGAAACATCTGGACTTATTTTTGTAAGAAAAAAGTGATTTATTTTAAATAAAGAACTTTATTCGAATGCAAAAATTCTCCAGATTGTATTGAAATAACATATATCCCGCTGCTTAATTCCTGGCCGTTTTTACTTTTTGCGGTCCATTGAATGGATTGTTTCCCTGTTTGTTTTTGAAATGGGAATGTATCTACGATTCTACCTTTTATGTCATGAATGGCAACTGTTCCGTCTATAGGTTTATAGCTATTAATATCTATATTAATTCGGTTATTAAAGGGGTTCGGATAAGTGGATGTTGTTATAAATTGTATTGGAGTTAATTCATTATCTGAACCAAGGTTCCAATCTTGATTTGAAAAAACAACTGCCGTATATCCAGGAATAGTATACTCTTCATAATTCCCATCTGCAGAATAAATATCATCTCCATATTCTGTAACGGCATGCCAATTACCAGCAGAAAGGAATGGCACGTCCGTGATCGTTCTATCAATAGATGAAAAATTAGCAATAACTACAACTTGGTCGCTTGTATTATCAGGAGATTCATCTTTAAAACCATAAACAATTACTCTTTCATTTGAATATCTCCAAAGATCATAAAATGTACCTTTCGAAAATGCGGGGTTTATTTTTCTGAATCTAGCAAGTTGAGAGTAATGATCTAAATGAGATTGTCCTTCTTCAGTATCCAAGAGAGACCAGTCTAGCGGTCGATAGCTTAATTTTTCATCATCCCAATTCCCATTGCCATTGTCATCTAGCCATCCTGATTGAAAACCTAGTTCCTGTCCTTGCCAAATCATAGGAATTCCTTGGGATGTAAAGAGCAACGAAGCATAAAATTTATCAATTTCTCTAGCTTGTTCTATAGAAGCACCATCGAATTCGACCATTTCTTGAATCAAAGATTGTTCATCATGAGAAACCATATATTTAACCGCTTGAGTAAAATGGGAATATGGCGTGTCCCAATTTGAATATTCATATAAACCAACAATTTGGCGCATGGCAGTCATGGTAACCACACTTCCAAAAATATGGTCTATCAATCGATCATGGAAAGAATCGTGCCAACTTGATGTTAACATTGTATTTTCAATTAGCCATGGATCTGAAGGTAAATGCTCTGCCATTTGATATGCAGTTGAATCCATTTCAGAAATGGCTGCTGTCCAAGCTGGAAGGCCATATTGTGGTTGATCCAAATCCCACCCAACATATCGTGTCGCATCAAAACGAAATCCATCAATCCGATATTCTTCTAACCATATTCGATGAACTTCGTTAATATATTCTATCGTCTTCAAATTAAAATGGTCTAAATCCAACATACCCCATGTACCTTCTGTTTCATTGGGGTTAAGATTATTATGATTTTTAAAATAAGGATTTAATTCTTGGCTAGGTTGAATTTGCCAAATCGGGGTTGATGATGTAGCATGATTCCAAACTAAATCAAGAATCACAGCTATGCCTCTAGAATGCGCTTCGTCAACGAGCATTTTAAAGGTTTCCGGTGTTCCATATGATTCTTCAACAGCTGACATTATTTCAGGATTATATCCCCAAGATCTATCTCCAGGGAATTCTGTAATTGGCATCAATTCAATCGCATTTATACCCGTTGATTTAAGGTAGTCAAGTCGATTTATTACCGCGCTATATGAACCATTCCCACTTCCCTGCCCTGAAAAATCGTCAACATGCATTTCATATATTATCAATGTGTCTAAACTGGGTCTTATATATGCATTCGATTGCCATTCATAATCATCAGCAGTGGATATTCCGCCTTCACCCATTTCAATTCTAGTTTTTCCATTTGTTAATCTTCTTGTGAACGGATCAGGAATTCTATTTCCATCCATGAGCAAATATTCGTATTCGTACTCTCCAGTTGGCAGTTCCAGTTCAATCCACCATAAATCTTCTTCAACAGTTGCTTTTTTCATAACAATTGCATCTGAGGTATTCCCTGTACTTCCAGGTTCTGATACAATCACTTGCATCACTGGTTGACTTGGAGCATACACAACCAATGTTATTTCACCATTTATATAATTGGGACCTAATTTCATTCCGTCCGGTAATGGTTCTTCAACAATACTCACTGAAGGATAATCCAAAATCACATAATTTATTCCCCCGATTGAGGCAGAAACTTTAAATGCATCATAAATACTTACAGATGGATTAAAGCCAGTATAAAACACATTGTCTGATGATAGTTGGGCGAGTCCATCGAGAGTATCATTCCCAACAATATATTGAATGGAATTAATTGTATCATTTGTAAATATTCCAACACTAAGACCCTCTACCATTCCATTTGCATCTATATGGCGAACCGGTTGAAAAAATAATGGATCAGATACATTCAATATGGAATTTTCCCAACCATCTGTTGTCATATTTGGGTTTAAGGGATCTGGGATCCATTGCCAGTCTGTTCCCGATTGATTAAAATGAAAATGAAACTTATAATGGTGTTCATCATCGAGATTCAGTGAATAGGTTCTCGCATAAGCATCTATGGATGGATCGAATGTCATGAGGCTTGCAGCATTTGCATTGATCATACCACTTGAATTTGGCCCCCAATCTTCAGTATCATCATTCGGCATGGTGCCAGGTACAAATATCCGAATAAACTCTTCTCCAGGATCCTTTATGTATCGAAATGTAACATCCAATGTCTGTGAAAAAATGCATGTAAAAGCAAATCCTAATAAGATTCCAAATCTCATAAACGAACTTCCTTTGATAGATGTCTGAACCAGAACCAATAGAGTCCAGCCGATAGAAGAATTAGTAATCCAAACAAATTCAATGCATTCGTCCACTGCTTCATAACAATCATCATACCTGTTAAGAATAATACAACTTGCCAGGGAACAGCAAAAAATGTTGCAATAATATCTCTCCTATTTTCTTCATTTACTTTTTGTAATGCATCTTTTGGCAATTCATTTCTAACCGGATTCCAAAATCCAAATGGACGCGTAACTTTATAAAAATTTGATAAAACAGGTTTTTCAGTCGGTGCTGTTAAATAAGTTCCAACAATACAACCAATTAATGAAGATCCACTGGCAATTAGAAAAGAATTATATTCAGCAATGGGACCACCAAAGGCTTTAGTCATAACCGCAGCTATCATTCCAACAGCTGTCCCTATAGCAAAACCATAACCATTAAATCTCCACCAATACCAACGAATCACTTGTGGAATAAACATGCCTGCGCCAATACCCATCGTGATCCATCCCCAAATTTCATTAATATTCGTAATGGTTAAACTAAACAAAAGAGCTAATAGAACGATTACTAAAGATGCTAATCGACTTTGGATCATAAGCTCTTTCTCGCTGGCTTTAGGCTTGAGATATGCTTGATATAAATCTTTTACCCAATAGGCTGCACCCGCATTCACGGTTGAATCGAAAGTAGACATGGCCGCCGCAATTAACCCTGCTATTAGAAATCCTTTCATGCCAACTGGAATATAATTTTTAATCACTGTTGGTAATACTAATTCAGGATCCGCTATAATCGTTCCGGACTCAATACCATGATAAATGCCTAACATAGCAAACGATGCAATTAACGGCCATCTAAAAGCAAGTAAGGATGTCCAAAAAAGAGATAGCAATCCAGCTTCTCTGTCACTTTTTGCAGCAAAATATCTTTGAAGCATATACCCGCCAGCTCCACTTGCTCCTTCAAGGGTCACTTTGAATAAATAAAACATAATAGCAATTCCGAATAAATTATATATTTCAAATGTTGACCCTTCTGGCATATTCATTTCAGTGGGTGGTGTTATTCTCGACCACTCTGCTAAAGTTGTTTTTATTGACGAGAATGAGCCATCTAACATGGGGACAGAAACAAAAAACTCTTCAGGGAGATTAACCTTTGTCATGGCAATAATTGATACATAAATGATAACACCAAAAATAAATATACCTTGAAAAACATCCGTCCAAACGACACCATATAAGCCACTTGCGATTGTATATGTCATGGCGAGAACAATCATCAATATGGATGCAATAATTGGTTCAATTCCTAAAAAGTCCCCCACAAATTTCCCAGCACCAATCACAAAATATGTTACCATTGCAACTGTCATAATGATTGATGCAAATGCACTTATTATACGAGCCACATCTCCTTCTTTACCTTTACCAAAACGAAAATGCATCCATTCAGCCTGAGTCATTACTTGTGATCGACGATTCCATTTCCCCATAAATACCATAAGAAATGCCATAATTAATGTAACACCGCCACGGATTTCGATAAAAAATCCTTTAGTTCCTAGAGCATAAATAAAAGCTGTATTTATCATCGTCCCAGCTATATCAGTGTTGGAAGCCATACCGGATGCCCCTAGGACCCACCAAGGTAAATTTCTATTTCCTAAAAAATAAGAATCTATACCTCGCGAAGCTTTTTTTTGCATATACAAACCAACAGCAACAATAGCGATTAGATATGTAATTATAATTGTTAAATCAATGGGATGCATGTAGGATCCTTTTATTTTAATACATTTATTTTATTCATGATTAATTCTTTTAATTCAAATGGGTGATGGACAATAAAGTTGGCACCATTTGATATTAATTCTTCTTCTGCTCTAAATCCCCAAGTGACGCCTACAGCATACATACCAGCATTATTAGCTGCTACCATGTCTGAACCTGAGTCACCTACATAAATACATTCAGTAGGATTGACATTAAACTCATTCGCTGTTGCTATTAAAGCTTTAGGATTAGGCTTCATGGGAAAACCACTTCCATCTCCTTTAACATTCAAATTCCATTTATTAAAAAAATAATCTACATTTTGTTTTGCAAGGTTTTCGAGCTTATTTGTTATGATTCCTATGTGAATATTTTCTTCGCTCAACCAATTTAACAGTTCAGTAATACCGTCATAGACATCTGAATTATCATTAATATTTTCTTCATAATTCTCTTTTAAATCTTTCAGCATATCATTTTCTAAATGGTTTAAATCTAAATTCGAAGGGAGAGATGACTCTAACAACGATTCAATTCCATAGCCAATTTTTAACTTATAAGCATTCATCGAATGTGTTGGCAACCCATTCTTAGATAAGACTCGATTGACAGAATTCCCAATATGGTTTAGAGTATTGAGTAAAGTACCGTCTAAATCAAATAAGGCTGCTTTTATTATTAATTCTTTATTAGTCATTAAATTGTCTATTTATGGGCAAAACTCTAAAATAAGACTAGAAATTACTTTAAGGTTTATTTTGATAATAAGAATTATTATAATCGTGAATCATTCTATGAGCAGTGAAATCTACACCTGTTTTAATAGCTTCCTTCATCAATAAGGCCCATTTATTTTTATCTTCATAAAAAATGGGAATAATTTTTTTCTCAAGTATTGAGTATAGATGGTTTGCGTCGCTATCATCATCAGGATTATTAGGATCTCCAATAGCCCAGCCATTTATATTATCTCGGCATCCTTCTGCCCACCATCCATCTAATACGGATAAATTTGGAACACCATTTAATGTAGCTTTCATACCACTTGTCCCCGATGCTTCATTAGGCCTTAAGGGTGTATTTAGCCATATATCGACTCCAGATGTTATCATTCTTCCTAACCACATATTGTAATTCTCTAAAAAAATAATTTTAACTTTCCCAAACATCGATTTTGATTTTTTTACAATTTGCCGAATAAGTTCTTTTCCTTCTTCATCATTTGGGTGTGCTTTTCCAGAAAAAACAACTTGTATTTTACCAGAGCCAATCGACTCTAATCTTTCCATATCATGGAATAATAGCTGTGCTCTTTTATAGGTTGCTGCTCGGCGAGCAAATCCAATGGTTAGTGTCTGTCCGTCTAAAGCTTTTGTTACTTGCGAATTTGCATATCCTAACAAATAATTTTTTCTATCTTGATGAGCCTCTAATAAAACATTATTTGGTATTTTATCTACATCAAGCAACACTTCAGGGTTAGATCTCCAATCAGGAAGATAGGAATCAAACATGCGTTTGAATGGGCTTCCCATCCAATAGGAGTGGTGAACCCCATTGGTAATATAACCAATCTTCGCCCAAGGGAATTGTTCTTGTGCAACATCGCCATGCAATTGCGACACACCATTTGCGGATCGACTATAATAGAGTCCTAATTCCGTCATATGTAAACGCCCATTTTGAACAAGAGATGGTAATTTTAATGTTTCTGGTAATAATCCTCGTAATAATTTTTTTACTCTTGATTCAGCAAAATGATCATGTCCAGCTGGAACAGGTGTATGAGTTGTAAAGTGACATCGATTCTTAACTTTCTCTACATCTCCATTAAATTTTTCTAATAAGTTTAAAACAAGAAAGGAGCAATGCCCTTCATTCATATGATATGTTTTAATATCCGTGTACCCTAGCTCATCAAGTAATTTTGTTCCGCCAAAACCTAAAATTGCTTCCTGAAGTATTCGGTGATCCTTATCCCCGGAATACAATCGAAGTGAAAGAATTCGATCATCATCATAATTTTCTTCCACATCAGTATCTAAAAAATATATTGGAATAATCTGTCCATTTTGACCTTCATAATTAAATTTATATGCCTGAACCCACACATCTCTTGATCTAAGCCGTAATGTGAATTTAACATTTAATTTTTCCAATAAAGGATGAGGATCAAATCGAGGGTATGTTTCTGATTGAATTCCATCTTCATCTATTCTTTGTTTATAGTATCCTTCACGATAAAGTAATGTAATTGCACACATATTAAGACCAATGTCACCAGCTGCTTTTATGTGATCTCCTGCTAATACACCTAAACCACCACTATATGTTGGTAAGCTTGATGAAACGCCGATTTCCGCTGAAAAATAGGCAATTTCGATTTGTTTTCTTTTATTCATTTGTGACTAAAACCTATCAGTATTCTGTGTTAATTCTTTCATCATTTTAACTGTACTCTCTGGAATGACTCCTTGAGCAAACCGCCAGTTCCAATTTCCATTTATAGTCCCCGGAACATTCATTCTGGCACTGTTATCCAATCCTAATATATCTTGTAGCGGAACTATGGCCGTATTCGCCTTCGATTCAAAAGCAAAACTTATCAATTTCCAATTTAATGTTGAATCTTTACCATTTACCCCATTTTTGGACAGTGAATCTTCTAATTGATCTATTAGAGATGGGTTTAAGTTTTCGAGCCAACCTAATAATGTATCGTTATCATGTGTCCCAGTATAAATAACGCTATTTTTTGGAAATTCAAGCCCCGCTTTCAAATTTTGATTCTCCATTGCTTCATTAAATGAAAATTGCAAAATCTCCATTCCAGGAATATCATATTTTTTTCTTAATGGTTTTGCATCTACGGAAGCTTCACCCAAATCTTCTGCAATAATAGGTTTAGCTCCTAAGCGTGTGAAAATAGCATCAAGCAATTTTTGTTCCGGCCCCCGAACCCAATTACCTGCTTTAGCGGTTTTGTTTTTTATCGGGACTTCCCAATATTTAACAAGACCATTAAAATGGTCAATTCTAACCATATCTACCATTTCGAATAGCGTTTTAATCCGATTAATCCACCAAGCAAATTTCTCATGTTCATGAGCATCCCAATTGTATAAGGGATTCCCCCATAATTGGCCTGATTTTTGAAAATAATCTGGCGGACAACCCGATTGAGATAACATACATCCGCTCGAATCTAATTTAAACAAGGTGCGATTGACCCAAACATCAACACTATCAAATGAAACGTAAATAGGAACATCACCAATTATTTGTACACCTTTAGAATGCGCATATGTTTTAAGGTTTTGCCATTGAGCATGAAATAAATATTGTAATATTTTTATTTCTTTTATTTCCTCTTTAAATATTTTTTTTGCTCGTTCTAATGCTTGTTTATCTCTAATTAAATAATGGTCATCCCATTCATGCCATTTTTTTCCATTTTGGTTATTTTTAATTGAAACAAATAAAGCATAATCATCCAACCATGATTCATGGGTTTTACAATAATCATCAAATTGCTTTATTTGATATGAACTGGCTCGTGAATGAAAATTTTCAGAAACATGATGTAATATTTTTGTCCGTAATGGTACAATTAAATCAAAATCTATCTTATTCATATCTCTGGTTGGAAATTCACCAATTTCGTCAATTGTTAGCAATCCATCTTCACATAATTTATCAAAGCTTATTAAAATGGGATTATTTGCGAATGCGGAAATTGTTGCATAAGGTGAATGCCCTTCACCGGTATCTCCTAATGGTAATATTTGCCACAAATGTTGCCCCATGTCGCATAATTGATCAATAAAAGTAAAAGCGTGCGGACCTATTTCACCAATACCATATGGTCCAGTTAAAGAAGATATATGAAGTAATACTCCACTTTTTCGGGTGAACGAACTCATATAACAGCCCTGTTAATTGAGTTACATGTATTGTATGAATTTAATAAAACTATCATTTGAATAATTGCGGATAAACATTGGTAACTCATATAAGAGTTACTACCCAAGTTAAAGAAAATTTTGTTTAAAATCTATTGAGATTTAAAATTAATCTATGAGTTTATCTAGATTGAGTTCAGGATTTTTTAGAATGCGCTGAACGATTGGGTTGGGGTCAAAACCAAGACGTTGCCCAGCTAGTGTAATATCCAATACAATGTGGTTTGTCCCAATTTCATTAATAGCAGGGTTTTGTGTCCAAATAGCTCGGCTATTTTCAGAATCTTGAGCGCTACCCATAATGGTATACTGATGATCTGCAACAAGAATCAGTTTTGGACGCCAGACATCCCTTAATTTTGTTTCATCCAATTGGTAGGATACAACTTCCCCAAATAGTTGCTCAAGTTTACAAAAAGTAAAAATGGTTATATCAACACCTCTCTCTTCTGCAGCCAAAAGTTCGGATGACAATAATTCTATTTCTCTTCTCCAGGCACTTAAGAAAATTCTTTCTTTTGCATTGGATAATACTTCTCTGCATTTTGCAATAATATTTTTGTGGCCATGTAGATGCCAAAAATCAAATGCTTCTTCATCTGTCTCAAGGTTTTCCAGCATAGACTGTAAATTTTCGATCCGATCGCTATGGATATGATTAAAGTGCTCGATTAAAGATGATGGAGCTAGTGGGATATATTTCTTAGGCGCATCACCAACAGAGTTTATGAGGCCTAAATTTAATAATCGATTCAATATTGGATAAATAGCAGATCGCGGTATACCTGAACTTGAACTTATTTCATACCCAGTTGCAGGGTTTGACTTTAAAAGCGTTAAATACGTTTTGGCTGCGTTGGACGACAGACCAAAACCTTGTAGAATGTCAACGATATTATTCATGTTTAAACCGAATGATTTTGTTTTAGTAACTCAATAATTAGTTACGAATTTATACCATTCTTATCAATAATAAAATGTGTATTGTTAATAAATGCAAACCATAATGTTCATACATTCGTTTTATAAATACAAATTATTTTAACAATGTAATAGATCTTTTTTGTGTAATACCACTACCATCCAAGATTACATAATAAATGCCTGATGATTGATTATCCATATTAAGATGTATAGTTTGGCTACCCATCATATTTGGCACTTTATGATTTAATATATTTCTTCCATTAATATCAAAAACATTATATACCACACTCCCTTGCTCCTTCAATTCTACCCTAAAGCTTGTATTACTATTAAATGGGTTTGGGTATGGTTTAGATACTTTGAACGTATTAGGTGAAATATTTTGATCTATTCCTAGAGTTTCTTCACTTGGCGACAAAGTAGTAAACACACCGCAATGATCCGATGGATAATGTTGCCCATCATATGGAGAATTCATAACTAACTCTGAATCGTTTATTTCTAAATAACTATTATCCTTCACGAAAATGTAATCAATTTTCTTAAATAGCCCTCCCGTTGGATATGTATAACCATTGGAGTTTGGATTAATTACTTTATAAGAAGATTTATAGGCTAATCCACTATCAGGTGTCAAAATTAACCCAATCGGTTCTGAATAGGGAGTACAATTAAAGTCTCCGACAACCACTGAACCAATATTTGGATACGATGATTCCTTTTCATTAACAAAATTTAATATTTCTTCTACTTGCTGAACTCGGATGTGATTATGATCATCCCTGAATGAAAGATGAGTTGAAAATAAATTTACCATCCCAATGGGTGTAGAAATTAAATTCCAAACAACCACTCTCGGGAAAATGCCCGCTGTGAGTTCAAGGTGATTTGAAGCGATGACAGGATGCTTTGAAATAATCCCCACACTTTCATCAAATTGTCCCCAAGATGTGTGAGTCACGGCATCATAAAAATAGTAATTAACCCCAAATGTTGCTTCAAGAGAATCAACAATCATGTGCCCCATATGATCGCCACCAATTGAATTCATCTCCTGCACCCCAATAATATCTGGGTCAATCGATTTTATGTGCTGAATGGTATGATATAAGCGCGTTTCCCAATCTGTATCAGGTTTCATACCCATCAAGTTATACGAAAGGACTTTTATACTTGATTGCCCAACTACTATTGAAATAAAAATGGTTAAGTATATTATTATGTTTCTAAGTTTCAAGATTTACCTCTCATTTTATGAAATTAATTTTTCCACTACGCGATTGATTATTTTGCCTAATACGATAAATATAAACTCCAGATGGAATATTATTAATCGAAAATTGATATTGTGTTGTTTTTGGATTATCAATATAAAACTGGTCCGTAATTATTTCACTACCTAAAATATTATATAATTGAATAAAAACATTGCCATTTGCCATAAATGTTATTGGGATAGATGTACTTCCATTAAAAGGATTCGGAAAATTATTTCCTACTAGAAAACCGTTGGTAGTGAAATTATAATTGTGTATTGAAAGCGGTGTTCCGCTTCCTTTAATTAATGTATAAGATTGATCAATGCTGCCAATTTGGAAGACCTCGCGTACCCTATCAGGCCAAGTGACTACAACTGAATCAATTATTTCATTATTTTCTAACCCAAAATGTTGAATGAATGAATTTTGAGAACAATATCCACTACCAGCTGAGACATACTGTGTTTGAACAATTTCATTAGTATAACACTCTACAACAGCACCTATAGAAAAAGGATCCCCTGTTTCTTGCTTTAATTTAAATTGTACCCAATGATGATTTAATTCAGAATCATTTCTTAAAATAATCAGCGATCCATCTTCTGATGGACCCCCTGCTAATACCATATCTAAATCACCGTCTAGGTCTAGGTCCGAATAGGCTGATCCTAGCCCGCTATTCCATAAATCAACTTCTGCTTCAATAGCTAAATTACTGAATGTGTTATTTCCATTATTAATGTATAATGAATTAGGTACTTGCCCAAATGCCGATTCATTGTTGTTATAGATATCTAAAAACCCATCATTATTTGCATCAAAAAAGAAAACTCCCCAAGCCATACTTCCTTGATCATCTTGGGTATTAGATGAAACAGAAATATCCGTAAATACACCAGTTGAATCATTTAGTAATAATGAATTTTCATTTAGGTTTGTTGTATAAAAGTCAAAATAGCCATCGCGATTAATATCGCCAAATGCCACACCCATCCCCATTACATCTATCCCAGTTTCCGTGATATTAGACACATCCCAAAAGTGAACATTTTGATCATTTTTAAAAAGAATATTACCTGCATAATTATCTTGAGTAATAAAAATATCATCATCCCCGTCTCGATCATAATCCACAATACCTAATCCCATAACAAGACCCGCCACACTGGGACCAGAAACACCAATATTTTCTCCAACTTCAGTAAATGTCAAATCACCATTATTTTTAAACATTAAATTAGTATCATAGAGCCTTCCAACATATAAGTCTATGTATCCATCTTTATTATAATCCAACCAAGATGCACCACGAACTTGTGTTTGAATATTTATTCCTGAAATAGCAGTAATGTCTGTAAAATATTCTCCATTTACGTTTAGGAATAGTTTACTTTCACTAGCAGACGCTCCCAAAAACAAATCTAAATAACCATCATTATTTACATCTGCCGCAACGGGAGTTCTGGCAGACATATAAATATTTAATCCAGACTCATTTGATACATTCTCAAAATTAAAATTTCCTATATTTTTAAATAATAATTGATGGCTATTTTCCCTGACAGCAAAAAATATGTCATCCAATCCATCATTGTTATAATCAAATATACAAACACCTTCAGCGTACACAGACAAATCTACACCAGCTGAATCGCTCATATTCGTAAATGTCAATTGAGCTATTAAAAGGCTGTATGTACTTATCAGCACAAAACATATTTTTTTCATCATTTTCATTAATTTATTAAAGATTTATCCTTAATTTTAATTGATGGTAACTCTGTTATGAGTTACGATTTGATAGAATAATTGTCGTATGAAATTCTTACTAAAACAACTTTATTCAAAATGGTTTCCAGTTCTCCTATTGCTGCAATTCGGATTTGCAGAAACTCAATCTCCGCCTAATAATACTTTTAAGAATATTTTTATCATGAATGAATCTGGTGATACTCTATCATTTGATAGTTTATCAAATTCAAAACCTACATTAATATATCTATGGGCAACTTGGTGTAGCACGTGCAAAATTGATATGAGGAAAACTGAAAATTATTTAACATCAAAATTAGATCAATTGAATTTTTTACCTATCGCTTTTAAAGACACTCTCCCTAAAGTATTAAAAGCCAAAAATAAGATGAAGTTGAATTCCAATATTTATTTAGACTATTCAGGTAAAATATTTACGAGCCAAAATATTAAAGCAACGCCCACAATTCTTATTTTAAATTCTAACGGTAAAATTATTTACAATGGATATAGCTCATCGAGAAAATATTACAAAATATTGCGTGAATTACATGAAAAATAGTATCATCATTTCACTTTTTATTCTATTTCAATTAAATACTTCCTTTGCTCAAGGTGGAATTAGCTGAAGGCGCCCATTACTTCCAGGTGGAAGTCTTTTAAATTATTCGTCATCACAATCTGGCCAATTATCGATTGGCTTTTCATACGAGCATGAAAAGTTGGATTCTCCGGTATATGGTTCTACTCCTATTCCTAATTATAATCGCGAAAGAACTGATAATCGCAACTTAACCGCTGTCTTGAATTATGGTGTTACTGACAATTTTAGCCTGTCTACTTTTTTACCTTATAGATATGTTTTGAATGAAAAACTATTATTTCGCGGGCAAAATAATAATCAATATTTAGGAGGGAAATATTATCGAGAGGCTACGGGATTTGGGGATATTATTTTACAAGGAAGGTTAAAGCTAGACCCCTTTCATGGCAAATTTCCACTCATTCTAGGACTTGGGCTAAAATTGAGTAATGGAAATATAAATTCAGTGGATAAATACGGAGAACGTATTTCAGACAATTTGCAAGTTGGAACGGGGACGACTGATCCAATCATGTCTATTTTTACAAGTGAATCTATATCATCATTATTGTTTTCAGGTGGTGTGTTCATACGTATTTCAAATGGTGAAAATATATATGGATATCAATATGGGAATGAACTTCAAGCTTTAATTAATTTGGATTATTTAAATCACCCACTTGTATATGGTGGTTTTCAATTTAACTATTTGCTAACGACTCGAGATCATTATGAATATGGTAAGGTAGCTCGTGACCGTGGCGGTAAAAGCTTATTTGGTGCATTGAAGATTGGTACAAGAGTAAGTTCTTTATTGGATACTGAAGTCATTTTTCAATTCCCCATATCTCAAGACTTAAATGAGAGCCAACTTACATCACCCCTTTTACTCCAACTTGGTTTCTTAATTAAAATCCAACAATAATGAAGTTAAATCTATTCATCATATCCTTTATCCTGTTGGGGGTTAGCGCTTGTACTTTGTTCACAGAAACAGAAGAACCCGATATTTATTTCCCATACTATGATTTTGAATTATTGAAATTGGGAAAATCTGTATCAGATATGGTTATTTCTGATGATGGAAATTCAATTTATCTAGCAGATTACAGTAATAATAAGGTTGTTAAAATTGATGTTTCATCGACCATGGCAGTTGTAAATGAATCAATTGTAGGCTCACATCCTACTGCATTGTCCTTGAGCCCAAATGGCAAAATGCTTGCCGTTGCTTTAGAAGGAGAATCAAATATAATCTTTATTACTCTAAGTGATTTTTCCATATTTAACAATTATTCAGTTTCTCTTATAAATATGAATGATATTGCTTTTGTTGATTCAATCCATGTAATTATATCATCAAAGACAGATCCTTCATGTATTTTGCTTAATGTAAATACAGGTGCAGAAGAATCACAGTCTATATTAAATGGAGAATTTGCAGTAAATACAGATAGTAGTATCATTTATGTAGCAACTCATTCTTCGGTTAAAAAATATATTAAATCCGGCAATAATTTTGTTCAATCTCCATTTATATCAGATGCATATGGTTTTCCTGCCACAATAAATCATTTCACTTTTAATACTGCTAAAAATACCGTTTTTTTGTGCGCATCTAGTGAAGATGAAGAATCTCAGGTCAAACATGTTTATTCATATCATGGAAGCAATTTAACATTTGCAGGTAAATATTTAATCAAATCCCCTGGGCTTGGTGTATCAGTATCTCAAAATGGTGAAAAAGTTTTTATTGCTCCCACGGATGCAGATCCAATGGGCATTTTTGTTGTTGAGTTTGACGGTAACACAAAGTTAGAACAAAATTATTACCTTGCTGCTGGAAATTTATTACGGCGAGGAATTGTTCTTTCTCCAGATGAAAAATATATTTTTGTTTTAGTAGATACACCCGGTGATAATGATTCATTCGAACCATATAACAGCAATTCTTTTGATCTTCAAAGAATAAAAGTTTTTTAATAAAATATTAATGGTCTAATTGATTGTGTTCTTAATGATTGGTTAATAGATTCCTCATTGGTTTTTCGTCACTCTAGTATGAGTTACTATTTAAATACAAAACATATCACCCTTTCTTTTCTTCTAGCAATTTCAATTGTTTTAGGGGGAACTACAGGAAAAATTGCGGGTAAAGTTACCGACATGAGCGGTGAGCCTCTCATTGGATGCAATATTATACTTATGGGAACAACGCTTGGCGCAGCTACCAATTTATCTGGCGAATATTTTATTGTAAATGTTCCGCCTGGCAATTACAGTCTAAAAGTGAATATGATTGGATATACAGTTGTTCAAATGACAGATTTACAAGTTATTGTAGATTTAACGGCGCCGGCAAATTTTGTTTTGGAAACAGAAGCTATTGCGGGAGAAGAAATTGTAGTCACAGCTGAAAGACCCATTGTTCGCTTAGACCAAACGTCCATGTCAGCTGTTGTTAGCTCTGAAGATTTAGATAATTTGCCCGTCTCTGATATTGGAGACATGATTGAATTACAAGCTGGCGTAGTTCGTGATCAAGGAGGCGGTTTTCATATTCGTGGGGGACGAAGTGGCGAAGTTTCATTCTGGGTAGATGGTGTTTCAACATCGGATGCCTATGATGGTAGTTCTGGATTAGAAGTTGAAAATTCAGGTATTCAGGAAATTCAAGTGATTAGTGGAACCTTTAATGCTGAATATGGTCAAGCAATGTCTGGTATTGTTAATGTTGTTACAAAGGATGGCGGAGATACTTACGAAGGGCGAATAGAATATTATGGCGGTGGCTACCACACCAACCATTCTGATTTATATTCTATAGCGTCTCCTTTTGCTAATTGGCAATCATTTACCGATTATAATAATAATGGTCGCTGGGATTATGGCGAAATACTTTATGACCTTAATAATAATGGGACTTGGGACGAGGGTGAAGCCTATTGGGATTTAAATGGTAATCAGCAATGGGATGGGGATGAAGGAAGCGAACCTTTAAATAGTGATGTGGGGTATGATGGATACCTCGGAGATATTTATGATTATAATGGTGATGGAAACTATACACAACCTAGCCCTGGAGAAGGAAATGGAAGAAGAGATTGGGGGGAGCATACTTTTTCTTTGGAAGACAATGGGTACGTTGAAAATCTCAATATAATTAAACATTATAACCAGCAACTTAATATTTCCGGAAATTTGAGTGGCCCAATTCCTTTTACAAATAACCAACTTTCATTCTATACAAATATTAGATATTTTTCATCGCAAGGCCGTTATTATGGGAAAAATTTATTTCTTCCTTACGGTGGATTTGGAGATGAATCCATTGTGTCTCTTTCACCTTTTTCAAAAACTTCCGAACAATTAAAGGTTACTTGGAAACCTTCATCTACAATAAAAGTTTCCGCAAGTACTTTTCTGACTCAAAAAGAATATCGTAATTACGATAGCTATTATAAATATAACCCTAATGGCGTGCAGTGGAATTTTGAAAAAGATCAATCAAATATGTTAACATTAACTCATAGCTTATCTTCTAATACTTTTTATGAAGTTAAATTAATGGATTATTCTACTTCATACTGGCAACAATTATACGATTCTTCCACTGATGTTCCATTCAAAAGTCAAGTCATGTCAGAGGCACAAGTGCAATCATTAGATTTAACAGATTCAATTGCATTCCGAACAGGTTATGAGACATTTTGGGACTCGCCAAGGTATTTAGTCGAAGACTTAGGGGGCGGGAATTTTTCAGTGAGAGATTTACTCGATACAAAAGGGTATATGGATCCAGATGCATTTTTAGTTCCTGCATGGTCTTTTGGATATGGAGGTACTCAAAACGGATTATTTTCTCGCAACACATCTTTTAGGCAAATAAAATTTGATATCTCCAGCCAAATTAATTCAACTCATTTTGTCAAAGGTGGTATTTTATTCAAACAATATGACATGCGGGTTGATGATAAAAGTTTAGCCCATAAAACTGTCGGAGAGTGGTCAAAAACATCCAATGGTGATACTCTCGGATTTAACACGCTTGCTGGAGCAAGAGTATACCCCTTCCAACCTACTATACACCCCACATATACATCAAATCATGATTATTTTCGTACAAACCCTCAAGAGTTAGCGATTTACGTACAAGATAAAATAGAGCTTAATGAGCTCATTATTAATGTTGGTGTGCGTTTTGATTACTTTGATCCAAAATGGCATATACCAATAAATGATCAACTTCCTGGGAATAAAAAATATTACTTAGCGCACACGGGAAATGATACCATTATTTTTTGGGAAAATGAATATGAATCGCTTCACCCTGATGTCGTTGTTTTTGACTCACTTTCATTGGAAGGAGCCGTAAAGGTCCAAAATCTTTTCACTACAGGGATTGCTTACGATTCTACAGATGGATCTTATCAGGACATGTTTAATACTGAATTAAATCAAATGGTTGATGATTATAGGTGGGCTTATGGATATACTTCCGTACCCAAATCTTATCAAATCAGTCCAAGAATTGGGATTGCGTATCCAATATCAGATCGAGGTGTAATTCATGTATCATATGGCCATTTTTTCCAAATCCCTCACTTCTCATACCTTTATGAAAACCCCGAATTTGAAATAACAGATAATAATAATGGTGGCAGATTAGGGAATGCGGCGTTAAAACCGGAAAGAACTGTTATGTATGAGATTGGTTTTAAACAAGAAGTTGCCCATCTAACATCATTAGATATGACAGTATTTTATAGGGATACAAGAGATTGGGTGGGTATTTCTGCTCCAATCAAAAAATATCCAGTTGGGAATTACAGAAAATATGAAAATAAAGATTATGCCAATACACGCGGTTTTACGATTGTTTTAGATAGGCGTTTTCAGAATGGTTTTGGTGCAGGTATAGATTATTCTTGGATGGTAGCTGAAGGAACGTATTCAAACCCAACAGATGCCTACTTTGATGCATTAGATGACTTGGCGCCAAGGCTTAGCATGATTCCTTTGGATTGGGATCAAACTCATACATTAAATGTTCGCGGATCCGTGGGTGGTAAACAATGGTTGGCTAGTTTAATTGGAAAATATTGGTCAGGAAAACCCTATACACCGGAATTTAAGACAGGTGTAGTTTCAGGCGCTGGCGCTTTTTCAGGATTTTCTGATAATAGCGATCGAAAACCTAATGTAATCAACTTGGATTTAAGAACATCTTACCGGCTAGAATTACTTGGGAAAGCAGCTAATTTTTATGCAAATATCTATAATTTGCTCGATTTTAGGAATGAATTAAGTGTCTGGAGTGACACAGGCAGAGGAACATATACAATGTCAGCTAAAGATATTTCTGATACAAGTCCGGGTAGAATCGGTCACTTGGATGAACATTTACTTAAACCAGAGTGGTATTCTGAACCTAGAAAAGTGAATATTGGACTTAATATTTCATTCTAATGAAAAATAAACTAATCATAAAAACGATTACATATTTAGCATTATTATTTTCGCTCATTTTCGCGGGTTCAAATGCCACAGGGAATTCGCTTGCCCGAGCAAAAAATAGTCATTCTGGGAATAAAGTTCGAACCACTTTCTATAATTATGGCTTAGTAGGTCGTTGGATGAGCGAACCTGATGATATTGGAGGGGAATGGCCCATTAATTCGGGTCACGAATACATCGGTGATGTTGGGCATCTTGTCGGAGCAGAATTCAAAGATAATTCTGGTAATTTAAAAAAGAGTGTAATTACAATTGATAGTCCAAGAGGCAGTGAATATAATTTAGATACACATTGGGGTTGGGAGCCATTACCGGGCTATACTAACTTAGATACACCCCTTGTGGCTATGAGTCACATGGGACCTTCAGAAGATGATCCAAATGCCACGCATACATGGCCCGATCAATGGCCCGACAAATTAGAAGACCCATTGGACCCAGGTTGGCCAGGCACATGGAATGGCTATTTCGGGAAAGATCAAAAAAATGCCGAACAAGAATCATTTTTTATTATGGATGATTCTAAAGATTCTGAATTTGAATATTACCCTGATTCAACAGATTTCGAACGACGTGGGCTCGGATTGACGTGTACAATTCGAGGGTTACAATGGAATCATATATTGGCAGAAGATGTGTTATTTTGGCTTTATGATATCAAAAATGAAAGTAATTATGATTTAGATAAAATGGTATTCGGCTATATTGTTGGAACGATTACGGGAGGTGATGGTGACAGTCAAGATGATTGGGCTGATTTTGATAAAGCAGATGATATTGCCTATTCATATGATAATGGAACAGACCTTGAAACGGGTTTGGGTGGCGTTGGCGCAAACGGTTGGTCCCCAGTGGGCTTGGCTGGTTACGCATTTTTAGAAAGCCCGGGAAATCCTTTCGATGGCATCGATAATGATGGTGATGGGAGCGCTTATCCAGGGTATGAACTAAATGAAGACGTATTTGCACCAATCAGTTTTTTACCGGGAGATTCTGTCATTGTCATTAATTATGATACATACGAGAGATCCATTGTCAATATGCCAGCAGATTCATTGGTCATTAATAAGAATGGCACAACACTTATCTATACAACTGGAGAAATCTTAGAAGAAATCCCTAGGAACCTAATTGATGACAATTTGAATGGGTTGATTGATGAAAACAACGGCGCTTCGATAGAAACATCTCCAGGCTTTTTCGAAGATTTTTATCTTTATTTCGATCCATTAGAAGAAACTGGATTAAAATATGTAAACTATTTTGATGGTGTCGGACTAGACAATCTCCTTATTGATGAAAGTCGTGAAGATGGGATTGATAACGATGGCGATTGGGATCCAACTACTGATGATGTCGGAATTGACGGATTACCCGGAAGTGGCGACTTAGGTGAAAATGATGGTTTACCCACATCTGGCGCTGGAACAGATTTACCCGGTGAACCTAATATCGATAAAACGGATATTGACGAATCAGATCAAATTGGTTTATCAAGTTTTTATTACTTCAATTTCGGCGTTGGACCGCAAATGAATGGTGACGCGCGGTTATGGGATGAAATGCTTCCAGGGTATTTTAATAACTCCGTACAAAACACAGACGCCGATTTCTTATTTAGTTCTGGTTATTTTCCATTAAAAGAAGGACAAACGGAACGGTTTTCTGTTGCGTTATTATTTGGCGATAATCTTCCAGATCTTGTGAGAAATAAACAAACCGTTCAAACCATCTATAATCAAAATTATAATTTTGCAAAAGCACCAGAATTACCTCGCATTTGGGCATTCGCTGGTGACGGTTATGTAACCCTATATTGGGACGATAAAGCAGAATATTCGGTTGATCGTATAACGGGCGACGATTTTGAAGGATATAAAATTTATAAAGCAACAGATACACGCTGGACGGACTCTGGAACTATAACGGATGCTTTTGGGTCACCCAAATTTAATGTACCTATTAAACAATACGATTTAATCAATGAATATGAAGGCTTTTTCCCTGGCCACGTAGATGGAATACAATTTTATTTAGGAAGTAATAACGGCTTAGTCCATTCATGGACAGATACAAATGTCATTAATGGACACCAATATTTTTATGCTGTTTCAGCGTATGATCATGGTTCGATTGAAAAAGCTATATTGCCTGCTGAAACATCCAAATTTGTTACAATGGATAAAGGCGGAAAGGTCATTACCGCTAAAAATGTTGCTGCTGTCACCCCTGATGCACCTGTTGCCGGATATATTTTACCTCCAAAAAATGAACAAGTTTATCCTATAACGAGTGTTCGAGGGACTGGATCTATTTCAATAAATAACCTTGACCCCAACAAAATTTTAGATGCTCACATTTACCGAATACAATTTTTGGATACTCGAATGAATGGTTTTGACGATGATGGTGATTGGAGTCCCGACACTCATGATGTTGGAATTGATGGATGTTTGGACATTTTTGAAGACGGGTTAGGCGGTTGTTTAAATAGCGAAAATAATGGAGAAACTGATCCGAATAATGATAATTGGTTTGATTGTGGTGCCGATGGATTATGTGATGAATTTGAACCCGGCTATGATATTATTAGTAATCCCGATCCAAATGGAGATAATTATGATTATAATCAAAACCCACATGGATCTGAATCAAACTTAAAATATGATTTAGGAGAAGGAACTGAAGGTAATCAATATCCAGATTCAGGAGAACCTAATTTGGATGAAGGTGATATTGATGAAGCTATACCCATGACAACTCATTTTAGAGTGTTAGATGTTACTGAAAGTTTAACCAATCCAGATACAGTTGTTTCTTGGTTATCAAGTCTTGATGGAGATTTGGGTCAATTTGATGGAATGGTTCTTGACATTGAAAATCATTGGGGTATTAAAAAAGATGTTGAAAAAATATCTTTTTCGCCAAGCCAAGATGTAGACTATACCATCGACTATGCTCCTTTCGTGTTCGGGGGCATAAAAACTGAAGGGGTGGCCTACCCAAGGGATATCGCTCTTGTATTTAGTGACACTGCAGAATATGTAACATCGAGTGTTACTTTAGAAAAAACAAATGGTCAATCCATCACGTTACCCCAGCGAAATGTAAATTTTAAAATTGTTGATCTATTTGATGATACGACGGCCATTGAATATGCTGTCATTGACCGAACTTGGGATTATTACGGAATGGATCCAACTCTTATTGAAGATAGCCTATTCAATGAAACATTCTATTACAATCCAGATGACTTTGATTATTATGAAGTCATAGACACAGCTGATGGAACTTGGTCAGATTTTGGTTTTGCTAAATCCGCATTTGGGCCACATAAAGCTATACAATTAAGATTTGCCGCTGACGGCCATTTTTCTTATGCTGATCGTATTATTGTTTTAGAATCCACAATGGATACACTTCTTGTGAGTTGGAATATTACTCCAGGGAATGATAACATCCCTTTTCAACATGCACCTACATTGGGCGATTCATTAAAGTTGTATTGCACAAAGCCATTTACTCACGATGACCAGTTTGAATTTGTCTCTACTGCAGCACGCCATGATATTTCCAAAATGTTCGATGAGTTAAAAAAAGTAAAAGTCGTCCCAAACCCATACATTGTTGGTGCATCTTGGGAAGGACAAAACCCCTACGCAAGTGGACGTGGTCCTAGATCTTTGCATTTTAACCACCTTCCCCCCGATTGTGAAATTAAAATTTTCACTTTAGCTGGCGAATTAGTCAATACACTTTATCATCAATCTGGTATTCATGATGGTAGTTTAGAGTGGAATATGCTAACAAAAGATAATTTGGATATTGCCTACGGTATTTATTTTTACCATATCCAACCAATAGATAATAGCTCAAATCAATTTGAGTCGATTCTAGGAAAATTTGCAGTCATAAAATGATCTTTAATCGAAGCATATTAGCCATTCTAATGTCTATGTCTCTTACATTTGGACAACAAGTTTCAAAGACAGGAACAACCGCGGGACAATTCCTAAAACTAGGTGTTGGTTCTCGTGCAATGGCATTAGGAGGAGCATTCACGGCCATTGCTAATGATGCTTCCGCTTTATATTGGAATCCAAGTGGATTGTCCCGTATTCATGGTAGCCAAATATTATTAGATCATTATGACTGGGTTTTAGATGTTGATTTAGATTATGTTGGGACGGTCATTCATATTCCAAATGTAGGCACATTGGGCGCAGCATTAAGTTTTCTGCACATGGGAGAAATGGAAATAACGACAACTCATTCTCCTGAGGGAACGGGTGAAAAATTTAAAGCAAATTCTTACATGGGGCAAATCACCTTCGCTCGAAATTTAACGGACCGTTTTTCTTTTGGATTAAGCACAAAAGTAATTCAAGAAAATATTTATAACTCAAGCGCTACAGGGTTCGCCATTGATTTGGGGACATTATATAATACTCAAGTCCCTGGTTTAACGATGGGAATGAGCATCTCTAATTATGGCACAAAAATGAAAATGACTGGCAGAGATTTATTAATCCAAACTGAAATTGACCCTAGCCTTGAATCTGACCCAACCAATATTAATGCCAATTTTTCAACAGATAAATTTGATTTACCGTTAATATTTAGATTTGGACTGGCTTATTCAAAAACGATTCAAAACATTTTTAATGCCACTATATCCATTGATGCTCTACATCCGAATGATAACACTGAGAGTATTAATATCGGGACGGAATTTAATTATAAAGATTTTTTATATATTCGCGGTGGGTGGAAAAACCTATTTCAACGAGATACTGAAGAAGGGTTAACCCTTGGCGCAGGAGTCATTCTGTCCTATGGAGGATCAAAATATATTTTAGATTATTCATATACTGAATTTGGAATATTGGGCAATCCTCAAAAGCTTACAATTACAATTCAACTGTAATTTTAATTAAAATAAAATAATTGGTAATTAAATATTCTGTATTAAATTTAGTCACTCATATGTGAGTTACTCTTTTCATCTTCAGGGAAGAGTAAAGTTATTAATAACAAAAAAAGGAGAAATGGTCATGATAAAATTGGCTACTAAATTTTTAGCTGTCTTTTCCTTGGTCCTATTTACATTTGCATCCGCTGCTAATGTAACGCTACAAGTAGATATGTCTACCCAAGACGTATCCGCAAATGGTGTACATGTTGCTGGTTCTATGCAAGGATGGGATCCAGGAGCTACAGAATTAACGGATGCTGATGGTGATGGCGTCTATGAAGTTTCCCTCGACTTAGAAACAGGTGATTATGAATTTAAGTTCATCAATGGAAACACCTGGGGTGGCGAAAGTGATGATGA